>Ga0196970_1000089_pt1 | contig 148229 bp, 123 predicted proteins | sample S1v_513CmetaG_FD_148672 | JGI IMG/M metagenome (GOLD analysis project Ga0196970, IMG submission 148672) | Soil microbial communities from Anza Borrego desert, Southern California, United States - S1+v_5-13C | ecosystem: Environmental > Terrestrial > Soil > Desert | place: USA: California... | reverse complement strand
GTGCTTATATATACGAATAACCAAAGATACTTTAACATATAAAGGTAATTGATAAAAAATCCAATGCATAATCATTCAACCCGAAGAAAAATCTTATTTTTTATAGCCGTTTTTCAGCGGTTTCCCTAGTACCTAATTCCCTACTTATGAGCTCAAGTATGAGGAGTTCAAAATAGCATGTTAAAAACACAACATGGTTTATCAAGCTTTCATTTGGGACATCTTAATATACTTAAGGCAATTAACGACCAAGAGGTTTTTTGGCTATACTGCAGACAATATTGGCTAGATTTCCGAGAATGGCAACAGTATACAAGGTAGCCTAACCATGACTGGATTATGAGTCTCTTGCAGAGAATATGTCGGAACAATGGCTGGATGTAATTTTTGATACTATCTGGTAATGAATAAGTTGGCAGTTTGGTAAAGAAAAGAATACATACTAGTGATATAATTATTCTTAGAAGTAACAAGAATTCAGGGGGTGAAGAAATGGATACTAAAATGAATTCAAAAGTAAATGTTAATCTTGACCACCATATACCATCAGAAGCATTGATGACATCAGGTGAAATTGAGCAGATACCAAAGTCAGAAGAAGCACAGTTACATCAAAAGTCACATTTAGAATTAAGAGATTTCTTTGATGATGAGGCAGGTCTTTCAATTTGGGATAGATTAAGAAAACCAGAATTTCAAAGACCTACAAATCACTGGGACGATAATAAGTGTATAAATCTATTACAAACGTTAAGAGGTAATCAGGTTATACCAGGTGTAATCTTTTGGCTAAATACATTAACAGGTCATATCTTTGTACTAGATGGAGCTCATAGGCTATCTGTTATAAGAGCTTGGTTAATGGACGATTGGGGTGATTCAAAGCAGGCATTAGAATATGGTTATATAGAAGAAGATGAACTATCAGCTTCTAAAAGAATCCGAGGTATTATCAAAGAACAAATTGGTAGTTATAAGGAATGCCTTACTGCTAGAAAAGCATTTAAAAAAGCTGTAGATGGCAGACAAAATCCTGCTGATGTTTTACCTATTGATACAGAATCAAAAGGAAGGTTTGCATATAATTTGAATACTTCGCTAAGAATTCCAATACAATGGGTTACAGGTGATTATGAAATTGCGGAACAATCATTCATTAATATTAACATGGGAGGTACGCCTTTGTCACCTGAAGAAGCGACTTATTTAAATAATAGAAGGTCACCAGTTGCTAGAGCTATGGCTGGTATTATTAGTAATGGGAGAAAGGAATTTCTGTGGATTGATGGGAAAGATAGATGTAATGAGATAAGTAAAGGTTTATACACTTTATTACTATCGCCTTCAGATAACCTATCAACTAAAATAAAAATTACTGAATATCCATTGTGTATTTTAAAAAAGCAACTAAGTTTTGATAGATATGAATTCTTGCAAAATCTATTTACTGTTGTTAATCATGGACAAACTGGCGGAAATAATATTAATAAGACTTTAGAAAAATATGCTGAGGAAAAAGATAATACTGTAGTTGCCGTAGAAACTCAGAATCAATTAGAAAAACTTAACGGATTGTTAACACAAATACTGGGAAATAAACCACAAAGTTTAGGAATTTGTCCTGCCTTTTACTTTTATACATCTAAAGGGCAATTTAGGCAAATGTTATTTCTACTATTTCTTATGTGGTTTACTAAAGAGTCTGATGAGGACGTAAAACAATTAAAATTGACTTTATCACTGAATAGAGATGTTTTTGAAGAAGTATGGATGTTGTGCAAGGATTATATATTCCGGTCATTGAGCAGAAAAGGTGCGGGGCCTGCTAGACTTAGTAAAAATCATGTTGACGTACTAGACCAATTATTAGACTACGTAGTTCAAGGTAGGAAGGATAAATTATCTGCAGTTGATATAGCTATAAACTATATGCAAAATTCAAATCATGTAGATAAGAAAATACTTAAGGACTTTTTAGCTGATATTAATACAGATAATGGTACTCCATTCAAGCATTTTTCTAAAGGTACAAAAGTACAGCAAGAAATGTACAGTTATTTTAGCAGTTGTTATAGATGTGAAATTTGTGGAGGCACCATTGACTTTGGTTCTTACCAGTTAGACCATAAGAAAGCTCGTGCCAAAGGAGGGAGCAATGCAGTTAAGAACTCTAGAATAGTTCATCCTTGGTGTAATAATAATAGAACGAAAATTGAGGGGCTTATAGAGAATAAAAAAACACTTATTAATGCAAACTTTATTTCTGAAAATTTAATTGAGATATCCCCAGATGATACAAAGTCAGAACAGATTAACATGTTTAATCTCATAGATAAAGAGTTATAAAGAGAAATGAATATATCTGTTTTGCATGAGGCGCGCTTTTGACGGCAGTTTAGTTGAAGTATGCAGAAAGTGTATATAACTAATTAAAATTACACACTAGGCACCAAGGTAATAGTTAAATATGATTAGAACAAAAGTTAATCACACGAACATACTTAAATGGGTATTAGCCCTTCTGGAAATCGTGTTACTGTTAACGCGGTACGAGGGTTCGAATCCCTCTCTCTCCGCCATTAAGAATTGTGACGTTTCAATGAATTGAAGCGTTTTTTTTGTTTTTTGTCTTGAAATTTAGTTTGACATAACTAACTTCGGAATTCTTACAATATAGCTAAGTAGGGCAGATGAAAACTGTTTAACTGACTTGCTTGGCACCATATTTATCCAGATTTTGTTTAAAAATATCTTGGAATGTTAAACCACTATAGTTACCTTCATTGCCGCCCTTATTGCCTCTTTTATTGTCACCACTATTTGAGTATCCTGATGTGGATGATTTTGTTGGAGGAAGTGATGGTGTTGGATTAATTTTTAAAATGCTCATAATAAATATCTCCTGTAACAATTTAGTTTGTACCTGCATCATATATATTCGAGCATATGCTAAATTAATACGAGGTTATCGGGATCCAATTGAAAATGTAAATATTACCAAAATAGTGGCCGATGCTTAGGACCAATTGGAATAAATTACTTTTATTTAAGACACATTCCATGATTTATGTGATACTGAGGGTTAAGGCTAAAATGCTTTACCACCCCTCCTTACTAACAGAAGGGGTTACAAAACCATATAAGTACAAAATATAGATAAATCAACATTCAAGGAGGTTTTGAAATGCCATATATACCAATGATTGATACCCTGATAGCATTTGTAGAAATAAAAGGCTATGAAGAATCGGCACAAGACCTTTTAAATCTATTACAAGACAAGAATAATAAAGGGTTTGTGGTGCCAGTAAAAAAGTAAATGAATAAAATGTAAATTTGGAGGTTTTATTACATAAAAGTAGAATAATTCCATGAGGATATAGGATTGAATGTTTTTATAATTGTTTACTTCATTTCAATCAGTTGAATGATGTGACGATGAGAGAAGGAGGATTCATGGGCAAATATTTTGATGCTAATGCTCAAGCTCTAGGAAACTGCGGTATGAAAAGTTTTTATTGTGAGGGAAAGGACAAAGATATAACATTTGAAACTAAGGTAAAAGAGATCTTTACTTATTTAGATGCAAATGCTAGAGAGTTTTTATTGAGTATACAAAGAGATATGGAGAAAAATCAGAATAGACTATTAGAAAAGAAATACTATGAGCTGTACTTGTTAAATAATGAGGCCTTTAATGAGCAACATGTATTTATGATGATTAGTCATTTGATGGCAAAGATTAGATTTAGTAGATATGGAAGTTACGAACTATTAACAAAAGATGAGTTTTATAAATACTTCGAGGCTACAAAAACTCAATCTAGAAAAATGGTTATGGAACCATATGATACGACTGGCTACTTTGGAGTTAGAATTCATAGTGATCCTGTCAAAAGCAGATATGATACATATATTGAATCTAAAAAAAGTATTTATGACATTGAACAGGATTACATAGCTGCGATAATTGAAAAGTATTTTTACTTTGAATCCTATAAAAGACTGTATGGCAATGGTGATTTACATAATTGTATTAACCAATACAATAATCTAGATATATCAGAAAGTTTTTATGATTTAGCTCTTGAATACAAAAAGAAATACTGTATAGCAAATTAATATTGGCATTTATGAGATGGTTATATACTACTTATCTATTTAGCAAAAAGTAATAAAGGGGGTAAGGATATATGGGATTATGCTCAAATTGCAAAAGTTTAGTTGATGAAAACCTTGTTTTTTGTCCCCAATGTGGTCAAATGGTGAAATCTATAAAAAATATAAAAGAAAATGTAGGTGCAGGCGCAAACTTTAATAATAGTAAATCGAATGATGGATTTTATAATAATAGAGACCTGGTATATTCAAAAGACAATTTAGGGACTAAACAGATCAATAATAGTATAGAGATTTATAGCAAAGAATATTCTAGTGAAAGCAAAATTCATTATGGTTTTATCACATGGCGAAGGTGGAATATGATTGGTAATTATTATGTATTAGAACACCATAGTTGGGATGGTGAACCATTTTATAATTTTATTCCAGTAGGATTCTGCAATTTCTATAAATTGGATAAAGATACTAATAACAATAAAATATTAAAGTTAGATTTTAAATGCTGTTTCAATAATACCATACGGCATAATGTCAATAATGGATACATGGGTAATGAAATAATTCATTATATTGTATCTTATTATATGGGGGAAAGTAGTATCTTTGTTGAAGAAGCTTATATCAATGGAGAAAAGTATAATATATATAAAGGTAATGTAAAGTATTCGGGGGGTTATACATTATCCCCCGACGATTCAGATGATCATTATGAAGATGTTCCTATTGATGGCTATGAAGGGTTTGGAACAATTTACAATGAAAGCGGACAAGTGATTTATGAGGGTGAGTGGAGGGAAAGAAAGAAAAACGGATTAGGAAAGGTTTTTTATGCTCAAGACGGCAAGAATACTTTAAAATATAAAGGGGCTTTATACGAAGATTACAATGGAAATATATATGCACATGGCTTTGGGGAATTATTTAATATTAAGGGAGAGCCAATTTATAAAGGCGAATTTAACAGCTACATACTTAACCGATATGATGGGGTAAGAGCATTTAATGATAACCCAGCAGCAGGAGAGAGATGCTATATACCATATATAGATGAGATATGAATGAGTACCACAAGGATTAATAAAATTATGTAGTATAAAATAATTATATTTGTTGAATCAGCATCTATACAAGGTAGATCAATGGGGTTAGGTATCATAGATACTTCTAATGGACTTCTAATTAACGTATCAATATTGACCGTAATTTGATGATATAGAATAACATGAAAAGGGATTCGAATCCGATAATTAAATTCCTGGCACTCATTTTCACAATCCTTCAAATGTGTGATATAAATCATATCCTGGTATTGGAGTAAATGATAGGATAAGTTTATACAAATAGCAGAGGAGGATTACAATGCATCCATAGAAGCAGCTAGAGCCGGTGATGCAGGAAAAGGCTTCGCTGTGGTAGCAAACGAAATCAGAAAGCTAGCCGAGGAGACAGCAAAATCCACCGTGCAGATTTCTGAAATAACAGCTAATATACTCGGACAGACAGGCGATTATTGGGAAGTTTAAGATATAAATATATAGAATAAGGCCAGGCACCATATTTCCTATAGAAGAAACCGATAATTAACTAATAGCACTATTTAATATAGTGCTATTTATTTTTTATGGAAATAAAGGGAAAATGTAAGTTTTTGTTGAAATATTCGGTTAATAAATATTGTGGAGGGGTTAAGATGGCTCTTGTGACTTGTCCTGATTGTGGCAAACAAATAAGTCGAAATGCAGCTTCATGTCCAAATTGCGGAGCTCCAAATAGTATTAGTGATAATAAAAATAAAGAACGACTTATTGTAAATCCTAGAATCGGCAAAGGCAAGATAGTGCTAGGTGGAATTTTAATATTTTTTGGATTTGTTTATTCATACGGAGGATCTTACACTTTAGGTTCAGTTTGCATAATATTAGGTCTTGCAATAACTATAACTGGGAAATTTCAAAATTGGTGGCATTGGAAATAGGGGTAATGATTTACTATTCCTAGTAAACGTGGCTTATTCAAATCTTGCGACTTTTTCGGAGGTTTCCCAGGCACCTAAAGGTTTAAATAAACCTTCTGCTCTATTTCATATAGTTTCATCCAATTCCCTCACATTTCCACTTGTGCATTATTTTGAAGTGCTCTTAAAATAGTTGCCATCCAAACTAATATCTATCTTCTTACCTGCTTCTTTGCATTTTGCAATAATCTTCATTTTCCTTTCGTTTGGTTCGCATGGTCCAATTGTTTTTATTACACCATCGCAAACCTTTTCAAACATATTAAATGGCATACCAATGCCAAGTTCATCATCCTTCCACTTTGCAGAAAACCTGGTGTTTGAACAAAGGAGCGACAAATTCATATCATTTGTATCATAGGTCGTTGCCGTGCATTCGGAGCACATTCCAGAATTTCCCGCCATTTTTATATTCTTTGCTGCTCCATGGTGATATGCATATCCCTGTAGTATTCTCATACTTTGATATGGATTTACTATAAATATAGCAACATCCGGCTGAGCCTCGAATTTTTCCAGAGGCATAACAACAACCCCATACGTCTGATGATCTAAAAATGTTACATCTTCTTGCACATTCTTAGCAGTACATAAGCTGTCATAAAGCCCGAAGGAATAATAAACATTACCTGAAGTCGCATTTGAATCCGGTTTTATCAAGCCTAGTGCTTTTGCTGAACCAATACATAAAAAATTGTTTATGTCTGCTTTGAAACTTTTACCTGATGCGGCCAATTTAACCATATTGCAATATGACAGCTTGTATCTTACCTGTGGAACAGCTGAAAGTTCATATTCTTCTTTATTAAAAATAAAGTTAATACCAACTATATATCTTTCCAAGCCTAAGACACAGTTTAAATCTTCTACCATTGCTTTGATATTCATATAATACGACCCCCTTTTATAGAAAATATATCAAAACAGCGTCTAGCAAAAGTCAATTATATATTTAAACGTCCACGCCCCTATGGTATTACAAGCAGCTTTTATTACAATAATTACCTTTGTTCTCGCCAGTAGTCAGAGTTCCTTGACATATATTCTAAAAGCTAATATTATTTTCTTATATGCATATTTGTACAATATTGTGAATATGAAAGTGGCAAAGACATTGATAAGTCATAAAAATAAGGCGAGGGTTCGGCTGTGAACCCCGTCAACAGAAAGGAATACTATATGATATATCTTGATTATAATGCTACAACCCCGATTGACAAACAAGTTGCAGACTCTATGCTCCCCTTCATTTTCGATAATTTTGGAAATCCATCGAGCAGTCATGAATTGGGTGTTACTACAAAAAGAGCAGTTGAGCAATCAAGGCAGCAGGTAGCGGATTTGCTAAACTGTCAATCGGAAGAAATAATATTCACAAGTGGCGGCAGCGAAGCAAACAATATGGTTATAAAAGGGGTTGCCTATTCATATAAAAATAAAGGCAATCACATAATTACCTCGCAGATAGAGCATCCGGCTGTCTTGAACCCGTGCAAATATTTAGAAAGACTGGGGTATGAAATTTCATATGTACCTGTTGACCCGTATGGAATAATAAACATTACTGCATTGGAAAAGCTTATAACAGACAAAACCATACTCGTTACAATTATGCATTCTAACAATGAAACTGGAACACTGCAGCCTATAAAGGAGATCTCAGATATTTGCCATAAACATAACATCCTGTTTCATACCGATGCTTCTCAATCAATAGGTAAAGTGCCTGTTGATGTCAAAGAGCTAGGCATTGATTTTCTAACAGTTGCTGGACATAAGCTTTATGCACCAAAGGGTATCGGTGCCTTATACGTGAGAAAAGGAATCAGTATTGAGCCTTTAATACATGGTGCAGGACATGAAAGCGGCAGGCGTGCCGGAACGGAGAATATCATTTTTGATGTTGCCCTCGGTAAAGCGTGCGAAATTGCAAAAGAGACCTTAAAAAGCGATAGTTTAAAATTAATGACAGAGTATTTCTATAACAGCCTTAAAGTAAATTTCGGGGAAATAATTGTACTAAACGGACATCCTGAAAAAAGGCTTCCAAACACCTTGAATATCAGCTTTATCGGTTTTAACGGGCATGAGGTTTTAAACGGCTTGGACGATGTTGCAGCGTCAACAGGTTCTGCCTGCCATTCAGGCTTGACAACAATATCCCCTGTCTTAAAGGCTATGGGCGTTTCGGATGAAGTTGGACATGGAGCTGTACGTTTCAGTCTTGGTAGATTTACTACAAAGGATGAAATAGACACGGTTATAAGTAAGATATATAAAGTACTAAGATAAGGGTGTTTCAAGTACACCCTTTTATTTTGATGCTCTTACAGCAATAAATCCCCTCATACTTATGTATAAGAGGATTTATTAAACTACATCATCGTTTCTAAGGATTTATTACTTTCAACTTTTTTATTTGCATACATAGCACCAATACCCATTATAACTGCAAATATGATCAGGTATGCAACGACTGCCATCTTATGAGAAAAACAGGCAGCAATTATCATGAAAACACATCCTGCTAAAGCAACAGTAGGCGCCACAAATCTATTGAAGAAGTTTAAGTCTTTCTCTCTTTTTATCATCATAAAAAATATCGGAATATACATTGCATAAATAGTAACTATAGGTAATTCCGAAGAATCAAAACAGAAAAATCCAAACCAAGGATTTGTTAAATTAGCACCATAGAAGAAGAACAACCATATACCACAAAGAAGTAAACCAAAGATAGATGAATTTGTTGGCATATTTGTCATGCTATCAACCTGATTATATACATTTGGCTTTGGTCCAAAGCCTCTTACTGCTATTGAATAAAGACCACGTGTACATCCAAGCATTAATCCGTTTAAAGTTCCTAAACAAGAAATAATAACAAATACAAAGATTAGTGAACCACCTAAAGTCGAAAATACTGTTTGAAATGCTAGTTTTGCTCCTGCTTCACCACCGGCCATCATAACTTCGTTTGGTACTGCTCCAGCCAATCCAATATAATAAAGAATATAAACAACCATTATAGTAAAAGTTCCTCCAACAAGAGCTAATGGAAGATTTTTCTTTGCATCTCTTAATTCAGCATTGATACATGTAGCAATAATCCAACCCTCATATGCAAAAGCTGTCGCAACAACAGCTGTAAATAATGCATTAGTAGTACTGATTTTTGTTACTACAGTTGTAAAGTTATTTACAGTCATACCACTACTGATACCTACGATTGTTCCAACTATAGCCATTAAAATTAGTGGAATAAGTTTTATTATAGTTGTACTAACTTGAAATTTACCTGCTAAAACTGGTGATAATGCATTTAATGCATAGCTGCCTATCAAAAATAGAGCTGCAATAGTCATGCACTCTCCACCGGTAATTGAAAACCCAAATAATACAGAAGTATATCTGGCCGAAACCCAGGCTAATACTGATGTCAATGTTGGATAGTAAATCAATGCCATAAACCATCCAACATAGTATCCGTATTTTCTGCCCATTGTAGCTTCTGCATAATCTACTACACCGTTTACATACTGATATTTAGTTGACATTACAGCAAAAGTATAGGCACAGGCAATCATAATGATACCACCTATAACCCAAGCTAGTATACCTAATGTAAGATTTCCTCCAGTCGCAGTTAAAACTTTTTCTGCTTTAAAGAAAACTCCGCTACCTATAACAATACCAACAACCATTGCTATCGCCGTAAGTAGACCATACTTTTTTTCTAATTTTGTCTCCATAAAAACCATCCCCTTCATAATGTATAATGTATAATCTATAAATTTTTGTAATGCCGCTATTTTATTATATTTTCTAACAATAAGCAAATAATTTTGTATAATTATTCGATAATTGCAACTATTAAACAAATAATAGAAAACTCGCTCGGCTTAAATATAGTGCCTAGGAAACCTCCGAAAAACTATGGGCACTAAATAAATATACAAGGTAAAAAATAAATATACAAATTCGGAGTTTCCCAGGCACTATGTTTAGTTGGTTATTGATAGTAACCCCTTTTAAATCACTCTATTCCCAAAGTGAGTCTGCCAGTTATTATATAGGAGAGTTTTCGTGGTAACACTATGGTAATAACACAAAAAAACTTAAAGGTATATACTAATGCAAATTAAACAATTAACATGCGTTAAGCCATTGTAAAGTCAACATTTCTCAAGTAAACTAAAATTCAATAAACCAATCTAAAAACACCCATACTTACCTGGAAATCGTGTGACTGTTAACGCGGTCCGAGGGTTCGAATCCCTCTCTCTCCGCCATAAAAAGCAAGCAACTCTGAGGATTTTGTCCCCAGAGTTTTTTATATTTCTCAATTAAGTTCTTTTGTTCGGTGCTTGTTACACAAACTAATCAAGAACCGTCCCTTTAAGCATCCCCACTTCTCAGCCACAGCCTGAGCCTTGCACCTGAAGGACCGTGGGGTTCTATTGAAAAATAACTGAGCTGTTTTGTATGCTTCCAGTCAAAAATTTGCGATAAAACTGATGCAAAAGATGCTATGTGTGTAAGAGGTAATTGCAGAAAGGAGCACAAAGCAAAACAAAGTATAATTTTTGCAGAGTCAGATGCATGATCACCAAGATAAAAAGACACTCCCGGTTTTAGTGAACTGCTGGATATTGTCAAGGTTATTCTTCCACCCCTGTAAAACTGGCAGTCACCATAAATCAGTCTTGAAGCTCCGATTAAGGTCTGTGCCCATTCTTTCCCTCCTGATACCTCAATATAATCATATAGACTTTGTATGCTGCATTCCGGCAAAACTATGTAAGCTTTGTATTTACCGGTCTTTGCCCCTGCATACCCGAAAGACATTCCTAAATAATAAGGAAATCCATTGATATTTTTTAAATATTCCGGTTCATTATGTAAATGTTCATCAGTGATACAGAAAGAAAAGCATGTTTTTTTTATACGTCCTGCAAAATCTGCCATTCCAATGCCAGTCAGAAAATCATATAGTATGCGTGGTCTGAGCTTATTCATGTAAAATGTTCTGTCATCGCCCCTGGCTGCATAGCCTAAGCGAATTAAAGTATTAGGAGCGGGCGATTCATATGCGGCAGCAACAAACCTCTTCACGTTATCCGAAAGCCCGACTTCCCGGGCAATTCCATGAAGATTTTCTTCCAGTCTCTCCGACAGTTTTGAAGCGGGTATTTCCGGGGTCACATATAGGGCCCCGTACTTTCCGCTCAAAGCGTCCACTGACAGCTCGAAAGGTGAAAATAATCCATCTGAAATATTAAATTTGTTATGGTTGTTGTTTAGCAAATACTCTGTTCTATCATTTAATAAGCTTTCTATCATTGACCATGAAGGCATTACCATCAACAACTCCTTAATGGTGACTATTTACTAAGATATCCGTCAGTGGCACTTGCACCGAAATAACCTCCAGGGCCGGAGCTTTTCAATGAAACTGGGCTATCTGTCTTGCCTTTGTTTTTTGGCCCAAAAAGAACAAATTCATCTGTACCATATCCTAATCCTATAGAGCCATGCATAGCACGACCTTCAAAATCACTAAGACTGAGATAATCACCTGTATGGAATTTAGTCCAGTCACTTAGTCCGCATAACGAGCCTACGCCGGCAGATACTCCGATACCCGCTCCTGCATAGGTGAACATTGCAGTACTACCGGGAGCCCTCAGATTTTTAATTTCCAATGTGACTGCTTCTCCCGCAACAGGAGTTATACCAAGTCCACCACCCACGATAGTCCTAAATGCCCAATCCTTTGAGAATTGTTTCGGCATTCCTGCAGTGATGGTGCTTCCTTCAAAATTAAGCGTTTCAGGAGCAAGAACTCTTGCTGACACAGCAACTGCAAACTGTTCACTTGGTTTTATCCTGTCAGGATTATATTTCTGTGAGGCGGATTCATTAACGGGGAAAATTATGTTTCTATCATAAGCACCATAACCCTGCTCCTTGGAGTAGTACTTTCCTAAGCCGAAATCATAGGTAATTTTACTGAGCCATGTACCGGGCTTTGCTTCAACTATCCGGTAGGTCACAGCCATAACCGTGCCGTTTTCCATGGGTATATTCCTGACAATATTTTGTCTGGTATCTATATATTCACCCTTATATTTTGTCGCTGATTTACCTACAGGGTCAACCAGTGTCACAGGATTATTCAAAGCATAGGCGTAAACATTTAGCCCCTGAGGATTTTTAATCAGCTTCTCCGGCTCACTGTATATTGCGGGGTCTATGGATGCCCATCTTCCTACCAGGGGAATATAGTATCTTGCTCCAAAGTTCACAAGACCAAGCTCGTTATCTGTTTCCTTCCCATTGTAGCGATATCTGAAACTGCTGCATACGGTCGAATTCATTTCCTCACCGAAGGGTTTATAACGCAACACCCCAAGGCTATTTCCGCTTTTATCACAGATTGCGGAAGCACTTCCCAGGTGGTCTGCATGGATGTATTCTACAATGTTTCCCTTTGCATCAAGCTCTGCAATTCGCTTGTTCTCATCAAAAACATACAGACGGAAAGCACTCCAGCTAGTCTGACCGGCAGAATGCTCCAACACAACCCATCTTCCAATATACCTTGTTTCCGAGATTAGCTTGCCGGTGGATAGCTCTTTCACAAGTTTGCTGATTCTCTCACCTTCATAGTCATATGTAATCTCAATAACCTGGTCATTGTCAAATTGTTCAATTCTTGTCAGCCTGCCCTCGCAATCATAGAAGTAACTATCTTCAACAGCAGGGTTGGCACTTGTCGATCTTTTTTCCGAAAGTCGCCCCGCTTTATCAAATATGTACTCGCAGCCTCCTGCTGCAAAGTTTGCGGAAACAGTACCTGACGCTTGAGCATATTTATAGGCCCCTATACCGCCTAATTCTAGAATATCTCCTATGGGAGAGTATTTGTATGACAATGCCGGTGTGTTTAATGAGCTGAGCTTTTTCAACAATGCGGTATAATCTTTGGGCATAGTACCCAATTGGGAAACCTGAGCTTCTGTAAAGGATACAAGCCTATAAAGTGCGTCATAACCGTATATATCTGCATTATCCGAGCATTTGTCCAACCTGGCAATCAAGTTACCCTCTAAATCATGGTAATATTCGAGATCCTGCAATACGGAGTTCCCGGGATTATGGGTCTTAAGCCCTGAAAGCCAAAGGTTATTCTCGTCGTAATTAAATTCTGTAACAAGCCCGCTTCCGAATTCTACAAGCTTTCGCATTCCTCTTGCATCGTAATCAATGTTTTTGACCAGGGTATTTGTTTGTAAAGCACATACATACTCTATGGATTCAAGCAAGTTACCAGTGCCATGTTTGCTATATACAGAAATTCTGTCTTTTCCTCCGTTAAGCGAAGGATATATTGTACGTATAAGCCTGTCGGCAGAATCATATCTGAAATCAACACGGTATTCGGCTTTAACTCCTTCTTCATCCCAGGTTCTCAAATGCCTTGTAAGATGTCCTCTGGAATTGTAAGTAAATTCAGCCGTACCAAGAGCATCCCTAACACAGCTGAGCCTGCCAATAAGGTTAGTTCCCCTGGGGAAAGCAGTGCCTGAATCGATATAAGTATATTGTATCGGCGGTTCAGCAGAGTTTGAAAAGCTTTTTTCAATAATTCGGCCAACCTTGTCAAACTTCTGTATAACAACATTATCAAGACCATTGCATTCGAAAGCTTTAAGCCCCCGCACATCAAAAACAGCCCTAACTGCTCCTCCATGAATATGCTCAGCACGTAAACGGCGTCCAAGCAGGTCATACATATAATTAATTACAGGAGTGCCTGAAGGTCCGCCCTCTGGCTTAATCGCAGTCAGCAAGTTGAGGATGTCGTATTCATAAATCGTATGGATAGTGGAATTATCACTTCTCTGATAGACTTCTACAAGGTTTCCCCTGGTATCATAGACCATTTTTGTCGGAGTGGCATAATGAGAAGATGCACGAAACATATCTTCCCTATCATATTCCTCAACCTCAAAGCCCTTGTATTTCAATACACTTCGTCTCCCGTCAGGATGTACATAGGCTGTCTTCCGGTCAAGAGCATCTATTTTAGTTTTGTAGAATGCTGCCCCTCGTTTTACATCAGAATAATCCATATAATTATCAAAATACGGTACATATTTATCCATAATTCCGCCGCGGAAATTATAAGCGGTACAGCCGCTTACGGTAAATGTGCCATTTTCAGCTTCAAGCCTGTTTTGCAGCTGTCTGCCCCAGCCATCCATATACTCTGTATAATCATGAGTTCCAGGCAAATTTGCTTCTTCGCGCAAGCTTGTTTTCATGCAAATCGGCAATATTGAAGTATGGTACTCGTATTTAATAGTCGGAAAGGCTGTATTATCACCGGGTTTAATAATTTTAACCAGCCTGCCTAGGGCATCATACTCCATATAGGTAGAATTGCCGTTTGCATCGGTAGTAACAGCGCTTTTTGACACTCTGTAATTGAGTTTTGTTAATGTTGAATTGCCGGCGGGATCCTTTTTTGAAACATTACTAAGATGAAAAGCATCCCATTCGAAAAGTGTCTCATTCCCAAAGGCGTCAAGAGATCCGGATATATTTCCATAAGCAATACTGCCATTACCTAGCACGGCATATTTTAACCGGCGGGTGTTTACAAAATATCCGTAACCTTCAGGCAGAAAAACAACAGGCTTCCGGTCTAATGGCGGAAACTTTTCTAGTATCGGCAGTTTCGGTACTCTAATATCAATCGGAGGTTTGAATAATATCCTCTTCCTTTCCCCATACTCCATATATATATAACCTAATGCTGCCATATCAGGAGTGCCCCCCGGTAAATCACTGTATACCTTAAGGTATTGATCCTGTCGAAGAATTAATACTTCCTCCCTTGAAAGGTTACCTCTATCTACAAGTCCCCTAGCAAGTCCAGTATATGCGTTGCCGTCATAATAACGCCGGGTATCCTGAATAACCTTTCCATTTGACCTTGTCAGAATCCTAGCAACAGGAAGCACAATATGTGAAGCTTCCTTCTGCGCATATGCAGTCACAGTTGTTTTCATATCACATTTTTTGCATATTATTTTTAAAGCCCCGACCAAAGCATTTGTGAAGACTGCAGGTGCAACTGTTGCTGAAATGCTGCAAATATTTTCATACCCTGCTACATTGCTTCCTGATATCTTTATGTTGCTTGCTTCAAGCAGCGACATATTGCGTCCGAATATATCCACTTTATTATCCGTGGCTTTATTACTGCTTATTGATGCGTTGCCTCCTAATGACTGGGTCCTGTCCAAGTAAGCATTCGCTGCTGCAGTGTCATAGAATAACTCTAACTCCAGCGCTTCAGAGGCTGAACAAACAGGTTCAGGAATTGCGTTACCGGCAGCATCCCGCTGCGAAAGACCGTTAGCACCGAAGCAATCAGCTCCTGTATTAAAATCCCTGCATACAAAAGGTTCATAAATCCATTCTGCAATTCGATACGGGCGTGAAGTATCTTTTCCGGATATGGCCTGCCAATATGGAAGCCCCGCAAGGACTCTTTCCTTGGCTCGCAGCAGTGGATCTTGAGAACTGTTTTCTCCAAGATGATTCTTTGTAATAGTAATTCGTGTTTCACATGAAGGATCCGGAGTCCCTTCATCTCCAACCTTTTCTTCTTCAACTATTCCAAAACCAAGAAATTCACGTTTCTCTTTATCGTATTTTCCGTCATAGAATCGGTATTTTGTCTTTTCAATATGGGCTGTAATTGTATCCAGCCTTTGAATTTCATTGATAACATAGACTGAAAAAGGTATTCTTGTTGTCCACTCTCTACCATTGGCCCGAGCGGTTGAGGTATAGCTTATAGTGGTTTTTCCGCCCACTCCGTTATCTATACCTGTCAGCAAAAGGGGCTTCTTACCTGCTGTAATATCCATGAACCGTATGGGACATGCATTAGCACTCCACAGTATACCGGGCATTCCCGTACCTAGCATATCCCCTTTCCTTATAGAAGCTCGATTTGTGGTAAGGCTTACAGGGAAACCGTTCTCAGAGAAAATTATTTCATGTATCCCGCTCCATGACCATCCTCCCCGGTTTATCCAATATACTAATCTGTCAGCGTATATATAAACTGCGTCATCAAGACCATCACCATTAATATCCATGAACATAAGCCTTTGTGGCTCCCAATTCATACTGCTTTGGGCAAGAGCCTGACTGTTCTCCATCAATATTGGAGTCATTTGAAACAAAGCTCCCTGGGTGCAGCCAGCGCCTTTATTCAAGTAATACTCAATACGTCCATTCTGTACATGCACAATATCGGAAAGACCATCACCGTTGATATCAGCAAAAGTCCATTCCGGGTTCTGAAAGGATAGTCCCGGTATTGCAGGGGATGTGCCTCTATCCTCGTAGCTTCCGTCCGGCTTATTCAACCAGCATCTGAAGTATCCGTTTTCACATCTAAGCACATCCATTCCGCCTCTTCCTGAGACATCAACCACTCTGGAATTACCATCATTGAAATTGAAAGGCGGTGGATTGGTGAAGTTGCTTGTATTTCCCCATCTGAGATTGAGAGCCAGAATATCAGAATGAGTCGCATTATAGCTTGGGCTGTCAACTACAGCAGTACCGGTAAGAAGGTCTGCCGACATACGTCCCCTGACATCTGCCAGAAATGCATCCGGCTGCATAATAGAAATATTTGGTGATGATGCCATTGGCGTACCCGGTGCAAAATGCTTGTGGCCTTGTGGAAGAGCTGAGGCTTCCCTCCAGTTATTATTCAACCAAAAGGTATGATTTCCGGGCGTTGTGTTTATTATATCTGGAATTCCATTAGCCGTAAGGTCAACTAATTCAAAATCGCCCTGGGCAAAATCAATTTGTGGTGCACCTTCCAATGTACATAAGCTTGCCTGCGAAGTATCCAGGCTTGAATACTCAAAGGTTACAGGAGGCAAAGAAAGCATGTTGCCATTATCATCATAGCCTTCAACGGTAACTTTTTTTAATAAGGCAAACCCTGTGTGCGGATCTTCATCATATGAAACCAGATAGCTTCTGATCCGCCCGGTGAATTCGCTGCTGATGTCGGCAAAAACGTCTATTCTTGCCAATCGGAAACCTGTATATAGTGGAAATCCTGTCTTATAGGAGAGTTGCGCATCTTCTCTTGCCGGTCCGTTAGGGTCTGAATAATCATATGTAACTTGAATTTTGTGAAGCCATCCGGAGCCATGGGGATTATATTCTATCTTATCAAGATATAATTGTGAGGCCTGAAAGGATAGCCCCTGGGAAGGGGTAATAGTACGCATATCTCTACGGTAGGAGTATTTTATAACATTTCCGTTTGTATCCTCGATACGGCTTATAAGCCATGCAAAAACCTCTGAAGGGTTGGCAGGATTGTATAAGCGTTCTGAATCAGCTTCTCCGAACACATATAATCTTCCCATCCTGTCTCTTGCTTCCCAGGATACGCCATTGTAAGCTATTTTCATAAAATTCTTTTCAATTTTAGCCCGGTATTGTCCGTTTCCGCAAAAAACAAGTTCTTCACCTTGATACGAAAACACATCCTCGCTGTCATTATAAGTGGGAACACCTGTATCTGTTCTCCTGAATATTCGAGGAGTATCCAGATTCCATCCAAGCCCCGCAGCACCAAAGCCTGTTGTGCTGCTGTAATTAAGTCTCAAATCGGAGTTCAGACCTCCCCTGCCGGGTGGAGCCTGTATCGAAACGCTATAGCTCCCGCCACCCCTGCTCATGTCCACAGTCAGAGAATCTGACGATGCCATTGCTGCGCCTCCGCCCTGGGGAAGCGAAACAGCCGTACGGCCGACACCTGATTTATCTTCCAAATTCAACATCCTCCCTCTGATAATTTATTATTTATTAAACTGGCCGAACATTAAAGTAGTCATTTTATGTTAACACCTTGTAGTAACTTATGAACTATAATTATAGATAAAGCAAAACGCTACATAATCCAGTTTTGATATATCAAAGTCAGGGTTCTCATCCAGGTTTATCCTCAGCTTGAATGTTGCGCCTTGATTACCCTGAGGAGTGCTCGTAAGAAGCTTTAACCATGGAGTAGTCTCTACGTCAGTCAATACACTGTCGGTAAAAGAATTCAAAGGATTATCGGATGGACCGCTTTCAAGCATTTGCACAGTAACACTATTGTCCAATTCAAAGGCCTCAGTTGTGCAGACAACGTCAATAGCGTTTCCTGCTGAATTTGTGTATCGGTCACAGGTAATATGGAGACTTATATCCTGAAACGCAGGCTGCCCTTGCTTTGGAACAAAGGCCAAAGAAATACAGGTTAATGTAGGACTATTCCTTTGCTGTATTGGAATATCTATCTCCCTAAGCTGCAAAGAAGCAACTAAGTCCCTTGCAGTATACGGCTGCTGACCGGGAGCAAAATAATTGCCCATCATACCAAGCAGTAAAACTGAACTTCTGAGCAACCCTTGTCTTTGAGAAGCAATTAAATTTTCAAGAGCTGTGCTTTTAAAAATAGCGTATTTGAATCTAACTCCCAGTGATATGATGCTTGTGAAGTCAAGAGTCGGATTTTCAGATTTTTTGATTTCCAAAACCCAATTTTGTGCAAGTCCGTTGTATTCAAAGGGGGCAAGCACAGGTGAAGAAGATGCCGGTCTTATGCTGAAGTCACCGCTTGACTGCAATGTACCTGATAATTCCAACGTCTGTACAGGTTGGTACTTTGATACCAATTTCATTTGCATCCCCTGAGCATTAGAATAATCTATCCAGTCTGTTAAAAGTCCATCTTGTATTTTATTGATAGGGTCATGCATACGTACTACAGAATACGGTGAGTTTTTCAAACTGCCACTTATTTCAACCTGTGAACCCATATTCCCAACTATGCCGAACACCTCGACATCCTCTATCATCTGATGATATGAACCCTCACGAGAAAGATCCAGATCTTCGAGACTTATATCAAACTCCAGCTTGCCTCCATAGCGCTGAAACAGCTTGAACTGCATTGGATAATTTCTCTCCAGGTTGACAGTCGTTGTCAGGCTTTTTGAGTTCTCTCTGCCTTGATAATCATGAGTTGCGAAAAAGGATACCCAGTTTGACTGAATCAAGGCCAGCGCATCCCGAATATGCTGTCCCATTAAATAAGAGCTTTGTGAGGCAAGATTACCTATATTGCTCATATCTTTTGCCGTATCGTGAGGACTATAGTCATACTGTATGACATTCATCTGTTGACCGCTCATAAAATAATAAGCCTGTTGTGCCAGGTAAGTCATCCTCAATCCATTTTGCAGCCTATACTTTACCATGTCTCGCATTTCATCTGCTAGAGCAAACCATGTTGAATAATTGAATTCTCTCCCCGTTTCAAAAGCAAGAGAATTGCTGGCTATATCCTTTTTGAGTCCTGCGAGTACAAGACTTGACCTTGCAGCATCAAGAACCAGCTTCGACACCTCTGTATTCCTTTTTGAAAGATTGTATGAAATATTGAGTTCCTCAACTTGTCTTGCCAATTGTGATCTTTGGAAATCGTCATCAGTCGTCATACTAGTAAAATCAGTGAAATTAGGCATACTTTCACTTACAATGCTTACAAACATGGAAATGATTCCGGCAGTTAGCCTTAAATCGGCATATGATGAAAACTGATTATATGCATCAGTTGCATTTCTCAACCGTTCATAAGCATATTGCACAGTACTTACTGCAACATCATATTCAGCCGAAGTTTTATTGACATTAATAGTGGCAATATCCACTTCAGCCATAGCAGTTTGAAGCATAGCCTGAAGCTCTTGAATTCTCTGCATTGCATCCTCTGCATTTACGCGGAAATTAATATATTTCATCTCTGCGTCATCAAGGAGTGATGCAGCTTCTGTTGCCCTTTGGAAAACCCAGTCATATCTGATAGCGGGGACGAAATTCTCCGGATATCCAAGAGGATTTACCTGTGCATCTATGTTTTTGCAAATATCCACTGCTGTAATCCATATAAGCAATACAACAGGGTTATACTTTAGCTCATTATTCAAATACATGGTAGAAGGGACATAAATCTGGTTTGAAGAACCGAATTTATTGGAGAAAACATTCAGTAAAAGAGAATACGCATAGGACGCATTTCCCCTGTTGTACTCAGATGTCCCCCACTGCAAATATGTCCTTGCAATTCTAAGCCATAGAAATCTTCCGGCGCAAGTGGATACACTTTGGGAAGGAAGATAGTATGCAGCTTGTTGAAACGCAATAAATGCACTGCTATAACAACTATAATCCCAATCAGCCTTCCTAAGATATAACTCTCCCTTACAGGCAGGTATTACAAAACTTCGCAAATAATGCAACATATCCTCAACCGGATTTCCGGCAAAATTGCCGTCAATGATCTTTTTGATTTCAGTCCCCATCATTGCATCCATCATGTCACAGGCTACTGAAGCCCCTAGTAAGCAGAATAATCCAAACACCATGGGGCGCTCCTGCAGCTCATTTAAAGTACTTACAGGCTCAAAAGCATCTCCTGAAACCATAATTCTGTATATGGGGTATTTACCTTCGGGGACAGGCACCTGCGCCATTAAGCTGATTGAATTCATTGTATTCTGAATAAGATTCTCTGCCAGGGCATACTTGCTCAGAGCGAGATTAAACTCCTCATTGCCCAGGTATAAATGTGCTTCACTCAAGGCTTTAAATATTTCCAACATGCACTTCCTAAGATAATGGTAATTCACCCAACCGCTCAAATCATCAATTATCGGAAGTAAACGGCGCATTTCTGTCAGTGTTGTAAGATGTTCCATATATGGAAACTCAGAGGTGTATTGCAGAACATTTTCAACAGGGTTCTGCCATATATCAAGCTTCTGTGTATAAAAACGATAATAGATAGTGCTGGGGATATCGGTCTTGTCAATATAGGATGGAAGATTCATGCCTCTAACTGTTTGGACTAGTTCACTGCCGATTTCACCTGAACATAGATTATTATCATAGCAGTTTTGGACCAAAGCGATATTATCTCTTAAAGAACGCTGCAGGTAGTTTACCTGGGTAAATATTTCATCAATAGTCCCACTGGAAAGCTTTTTGCCCAAATCCCTGATTTTTTTGATACCATAGGTATTATAGAAATTAATCCTCATGCAATAGAATGGCAGCGCTACCTCAAACCCGGCAGAAGGAGTATCTGTCCACTCCAAGGAGCTATCGATGTAGCCGGTAACTGCCCATACATCTTTATGTCCGGCAAGACAATTCTTCTGTGTCATTCTTGTTTCCGGATTGCATGGATTATTACAGGGATCGTTGCAGGATGAATTACGTTGGGAAGTGCAAGCTTTGAGGCTTAACTTCCATGCAGAACATAAACTATTGAGTAACGTGCCTCCTGGAGAGAGGTCTCTCAGTAAATCCGTCATACGGGCTACTTCTGTAGAATACGAAGTAACAGTACTATTATCATCTTGACCTGTGGGCATTACTGTACCATAAAGATTAAAGGTGTTTTCCTTCCACTCTGTATATGGACCGGCAGCCGCAACAGGGTCTTCGGGTATCAGAGAATCCCAGATTTTTTCGAGTGGATCTCCAAAGAAATTAATATCTGAAAGATCAGGAATGATTGCAAGTACCATTTCTCCAAATTCTATTTTAGGGTCAGCAAACATGTTGTACTCCAGGACGTTTTTTATTTTCAATGCATTCGTCTTTTGGTTAAGCTTAACTTTTTTACCATCAACTGTTCCGTCAAAGAGTATCTCCATGTATAGCTCACCGCTGCTGCTATTATCAAACAAGAGCTCGCTGCTTATCTCAAAGGAGACATTCCCATTGGCATCCGGGCGGGCTGTGGCCAGAATAGGTTCATTCTCAGACCGATAACTAAAACCATCCCAGTTGTAAGATGACTCATGTTCCCGCTTTGAATGAATCCGCTCAACTTTTTCCCTCCACTTCAACGGTACACCTTCAAATTTCATTTTATCAATTATGCTGCCAAATGGTGGTTTCTCCTGGACAATGGAATGAATGTCAAGCGTTTCGCTCTCACACTTCAATAAAAGGTTTACCACAGCTGAACTATGCAATGGATGAGCATCACTTTCAGATTGAGACGGCCAAATGGTTTTAAACTTGGCATTGATAGTTACATATTCCCATGCTTCCTCTATAGCCTCAAGTATTTCCTTCAGCCTTTCCGCTTTTTCTCTCCAGCGCGACAAGTAGTCATACTGCAAAATACCGCCAGAGAAAGAAATTCCCTCTTCATCCAGAACTTCCTTAATGCTTATCACAATTTCCGTATACTTGGCCTGTGCTATCTTTTCCAGTGTAAATCCTTTTTTTACCAGGGCAGCCGCCAGAACTGTATTCATACCGTCAAAGGTTGAGAGAATTGCAGTATTTCTCACATTCAGTTGTGTTTTATTATCGACATTAAACTTACCTTTACGGGAATTAACAGGTGCAAAACATACTTCCTCAATCCTTGAGAACCCGGATTTTTTAATATATTCTTCTGCTTTGCTTCCCATTGCTTTGGAAAGCTCCTGAATATTGACTGCCTCTTTCTTTTTGGGTATCCTCGGGGGTAGGTTCACCTGCTTGCAATCGACAACCTCATACTTGCTATTAGAAGTGAGCGGAAACATTTTTTCGAATTTCTCTTTTGCATTTCCTTCGAGTTTTTCCAACACAAAGTTGTAAAGCTCAGAAGGATCAATGTGTTGAGATTCTTCAGCTATATTCAGAAAAACCTTAAGGTCAATGCCTAGAGCTTCTGACAAAGGCTTCCCATTAGCTTTTACAAGCTTTACAAACTCATCAAAGCTTCCTTGCTTTATTGAACCTCTAAATCCGGGAATTTTCTCAAGGGAGCTTGAAACGGTATTAAAGTCTTTTTCTACCGGTCTTTTTGGAATAATATGTGGCTCGTCTGCAGGCTTTTTTATCACATAATTATTTTTTATAAACTCAAACTTTTCTTCATGCATTGGGTTCAGTTTTTCATTGAGTATTATTTGAAGGAGATTCATGTTAAAGTCCTTATCAAGCTTGAACCAATATTCCATGAACTTTTTCAGTGACAATGCTTTACCTTCCAGTGAAGCTTTTAAAGCTGTTTTTGAAGGCCGTATGTACCATGAGATTTTATTTTCCAATGCATACTCTTCAAGCTTTTTAAGGTTCTGGTCAGATACTGATCCGGAATAACGAAATGCCACATGTATAACTTTGTCCTCAAAAGCTTTAAAATGCTTGGACAGATTGAAGTCATCAAGCGCCATATTTAATACCCCCCTTTATATTTTTTATAATATAACCGCGTATGGATATTTATTACAATTTTACTAAATTATATCATTGAAATAAATGGTTTTCTATATCAACTTATTCAAAGATTTATTCTCCTTGAATTTTAGGCATTAAAAAACCCGCCTTTATAGACGGGCTGGAATAAGTATCAAATCTAGAAACCCAAGCATTCTCCAACAAGTATTACTTTAATTCGGCCTTTAGTCATGGACGGTTGCAGAACCTCCGCAAGAAACCATACTGTCTTTGGGTATTATTTCAAGAACTTTTTTTAGCGCATCTTCTCTTGTCTCACAATAAAATCCTTCCATGGAGAAGATCAGCACACTAGAATATTTATATTAACATAACATTATTTACATAATAGCAATTTTTACTTCTCATAAACCTGTATTTATGGTAGAATTGTAATTGTCTCGCGTTTATTACGTTAACTTGCCAAATAGAAACATTTATAAAGTGGCTGTACGCGGGTACATTATATTTTATTATATTATATTTTATTTTATCTATGGGAGGAAAAAATACTATGAAAAATCTACTTAACATGTGGAAGCGTATAAGCTTAGTAAAACAAATAATCATTGGTTTGATTATTGGTATTATCTTAGCTTTAACAGTTCCGGAACAAGCAAAAGCAGTTGTTCTTTTAGGTTCTTTATTCGTAGGTGCATTAAAAGCACTTGCACCAGTACTAGTTTTCTTTATAGTTGGATCAGCTCTTGCCCAACACAAGAGTGGACATCAAACTAATATGAAGCCCATTGTTATGCTTTATGTTGTAGGAACATTCCTAGCAGGAGTTGTAGGTGTTCTTGCAAGCTTCATGTTCCCAATAACATTAACTCTTACAGCAGGCGTACAAGGTGTAGCTGCACCTAGCGGTATTGTAGAAGTTCTGAAGGATTTATTATTGAACTTAGTTGATAACCCAATAAAGGCAATTTATAATGCGAACTATATCGGTATACTAGCTTTTGCTATATTATTCGGTATCTCATTAAGAAATGCCGCTGATTCAACAAAGGCATTTATGTCAAATGTTGCTGATGCATTATCTGAAATGGTTAGAATTGTTATAAACTTTGCACCACTAGGAATCATGGGTCTGGTATTTGACTCAATAGCTACAAATGGTCTAGGAGCGTTACTATCCTATGGACAATTACTTCTTGTTCTAGTTGGCGGTATGGCATTCGTTGCATTTATTTTGAATCCAATCATTGTATTTGTAAAGATTCGTCAAAACCCATATCCACTTGTATTAAAGTGCTTAAAGGAAAGTGGTATTACAGCATTCTTCACACGTAGCTCAGCTGCAAACATTCCTGTAAACATGGGCTTGGCTGAAAGGTTAGGCTTGGATAAGGATACGTATTCAGTGTCTATTCCATTGGGAGCTACAGTTAATATGGCGGGTGCATCCGTTACTATTTCTGTATTGACACTTGCAGCAGCACATACTCTAGGCATTCAAGTAGACTTTATAACAGCAGTTATCCTATGTGTACTTTCAGCAGCAAGTGCTGCAGGTGCTTCAGGTGTAGCAGGTGGATCACTACTATTGATTCCTCTAACAGCAAGCTTATTTGGTATTCCAAATGACATTGCTATGCAAGTTGTTGGTGTAGGTTTCATCATAGGCGTTATACAAGACTCTTGCGAAACTGCTATAAACTCATCAACAGACATATTATTTACAGCAGCAGCTGAATTTGCTGAGTGGAAGAAGCAAGGGAAGAAGATAGATATCAACAAGTAGTAACTAAATTACGGTGTTGTTTTTAAGTGCGGGGACGGTTATTTTTGCTTTCAAGGTTGGCTTCTGGAAGCAAGAATAACCGTCCCTGCTGCTTTTTATTTATTATTGGAATAAAAGAAAATGGAGTATATAATTATATTAATATTCTACTTTTTTAAGGAGTAAACTAAAATGGATTATAGCGTTTTCGATATTATAGGGCCGAGGATGATTGGGCCTTCCAGCTCTCATACCGCTGGAGCGGCCAGACTGGGAAAGGTAGCAAGAAGAATCAGTGGAAATGATGTAGCTAAGGTTACTTTTGTGCTCTACGGTTCTTTTGCCAAAACCTATAAGGGGCATGGCACCGACAGGGCGCTGCTGGCAGGGATCATGGACATGGAGCCCAATGACCCGGACCTAGGTAAGTCTATGGATTTTGCCAAGGCGACCGGCTTGGACTATGAGTTTGTAGTTAATGATGCCGACCCTCCCCATCCTAATACCGTGAAAATGGTGGTAACCAGCAGCAGTGGCAAGATAACAGAAGTGGTGGGTTGTTCCATCGGGGGCGGTAATATCCGGGTGATACAAATCAACGGATTGAATGTGGAGTTTACCGGCGAGTATCCTACATTGGTTATCCGGCATTTTGACCGGCCGGGTGTTATAGCGGAAGTGACCAGTCTTATGGTTCAATTCAATATCAATATTGCCTTTATGCGGGTTTTCAGACAGAGTAAGGGGCAGGATGCCTTCATGATTATTGAAACTGATAATAACATTCCAAAGAAAGTGATTTCCCAGGTTAGGGCTTTGGGTGATGAAATTCAAGATGTATATTTAGTAGAAGCATTATAGCGAAAAGAGGAAGATGCGGATGAGTATCAATTTTACAAGTGGTTCGGAACTCTTGGGCATGTGCAATAAAAGCAATATCAAGATATATGAAATGATGCTGGTGCGAGAGGTCTATATATCGCAAAGAAACAAGGATTTGATTATAAGTGAAATGAAGGAAAACCTGGAGGTAATGAAAAAAGCCATAGAGAGAGGTTTGACTGAGGACATTCGCTCTGTCAGCGGCTTGACCGGAGGAGATGCAAAAAAGCTTAGGCACTATTATGAAAAGGAGCAGATGGTTGCCGGACAGGATTTGAACAAGGCAGTAGCAGCTGCCATGGCTGTATTGGAGGTTAATGCTGCCATGGGGCAGATTGTTGCTGCACCGACAGCCGGATCCAGCGGGATTCTGCCGGGGTCAATCATTACGACAGCTGAACGTTTTGGGAAAAAGGACGAGGATATCATCAATGCCTTATTCACGGCAGCAGCGGTCGGGTATTTGATTACCAGAAATGCTACTGTTGCGGGTGCTGAAGGGGGTTGCCAGGCAGAAACCGGTGCAGCAGCGGCCATGGCGGCAGCGGCCATCGTTGAGATGCTGGGAGGGACTCCTGCACAAGCTTTGGATGCAGCGGCAATGGCTATAAAGAACATTTTAGGCTTGGTATGCGATCCCATTGCAGGGCTGGTTGAGGCACCCTGCATTAAGAGGAATGCCATCGGGACTGCGAATGCTCTTATTTCTGCAGACTTGGCATTAGCAGGCATTACAAGCATAATTCCTTTCGATGAAGTGGTGGAAGCCATGCTGAAGGTGGGGAAATCCCTGCCATGTGAGCTTAGAGAGACAGGTACGGGCGGGTTAGCCTCAACACCCACGGGAAAGCAAATCCATGAAAGGATTTTCGGTAAATCCTGAGCGGATTCCAAGGAAATAATGCTTTTGCATAATATCAAATGAAGCAAGTTAGTTTATCTAACTTGCTTTTTTAAAATTATTTTTTGTAGCAAATAATATCTCTAATTAATACTATGGTAATGATTTCATATTATAGGAGTGAAAACGATAAATGATTAAAAAAGATGACTTTGTAACAGGTTTTGTCCCAAATCACAACCATGGTTCTGTTGATTATACATCTGTTGAAGTTGGGCATGTGCATCAATGTCTCGATGTGACCTCCCCTCCGCTAATAATTAAGGAAGGCTGCCATATCCACCATACGGAAGGATGTGTAGTATTCGAAAATGGTCACGCGCATCACTATAGGGCAGACTCCGGGTCTGCAATTCCCGTTGGCAATGGTATGCATGTTCATTATTATGACTTTTACACATCAGAAAATCTGGGGCATCGTCACCATGTGGTCGGGGTGGATCAACCGGCGCCAGGTAATCTGTAGGAAGTGAATACTTTCTTTGTGGACAAAAACTAAATATTCTGAAAACTCCGTTGCATTTCTGATCTTTTGTGATATAATAGAATTAAGAAGGATGAATGCATCAAGTAGATGTAGAACATCTTTCTGGCAGGCTCTAATTCAACTAATGTGCAACTTTCCCAGTCTATTGTGATTCGTTTAGTTTCGAATTTTGAAAAGGAGTTCATGTAGTTAGTAAATTAGTTTAGAGTTTGGCTGATAAGATCTTTGGTTAAAAAAGGAATGAGGTAATTAACACTTGGTAGATTCAAATGGTATTTCCGTTGAATTAGAGCTTGTTTTTTAAAGTGGTTTGTTTTGAACTCAAAACAAACCACTTTTGCATTTGGTAAGGTATAATATAAATATGTATAAGCGGTCAGATAATACCGAAAGCATAAGAGGATAATCGAGAATCGGAGGTCTACAATGAAGTATAGAGTAGTAGCAAAACAATATAACAGCAGAAAATGTCTGGTATAAAAATGCCTATACATAAAATTGCAGATTTTAATGAACAGAATGAAGAATGGAAGGTAGCGCTATCGGATAAAGATCCTGTTGAAATAGAAATCTAACTGCCAGTATGAATTGGTATTTTCTTTTTTCTTATGGATATACTTCTAAAATGCAACTAAATGAGGAGGGTTATGATGAAGAGTCAAGTTGTTAAGCCGTCTATTTTGCCCGGTTTTATGGAATTATTGCCATATCAGCAGATATCGTTCAATAATATGCTTGATACAATAAGAAGAAACTTTGAAAAATGTGGTTTTTTGCCTATCGATACGCCTATTATTGAAAAGTCGGAAATATTACTGGCAAAAGGGGGCGGTGAAACAGAAAAGCAAATCTATAGATTTAATAAAGGCGATAATGATTTATCCTTGAGATTTGATTTGACAGTACCATTGGCAAGGTATGTTTCCCAATATTTATCATCGCTGACTTTTCCTTTCCGCAGATATCAGATCGGTAAAGTATTTAGGGGCGAAAGAAACCAAAAAGGACGATTCCGTGAGTTTTACCAATGTGATATTGACATTATTGGTAATGGAAAGCTTAGTATTATAAACGATGCAGAGATTCCAAGCATCATTTATTCGACATTTAAGGATCTGGGATTTGACTCGTTTTCAATCCATTTGAATAATAGAAAAGTACTAAACGGTTTTTTCGACTCCCTTGGTGTTGCTAATAAGGCAGAGGTTTTAAGGGTCATCGACAAAATAGATAAGATTGGTCTTGAGTCGATGAAAAAGGAACTGGCCGATATATGTGAAAACGAGCTGGCAGTTGAAAGAATTATTGAATTTGTGAGCATTCAAGGCAGCAATCAATCTATTTTAGAAGCATTATGCCGGCTTGATATAGAGAGCGAAATGTTTAGGGAGGGAATTGATGAATTATCAAAGGTAGTTCGTTTTATTAGCCTCTTTGGTGTACCCGAAAAGAACTATAAAATAGATTTAAAAATAGCCAGGGGGTTGGATTATTACACTGGCACAGTATATGAAACAATTTTAGATGATTATCCCGGCATCGGATCCGTATGCTCTGGCGGGCGATATGATAATCTGGCAGAGTACTATACTGACCAGAAGCTGCCGGGAGTGGGCATATCAATTGGGTTGACAAGATTATTCTATCAGCTGAGGGAAGCGGGCCTTCTTTTGGATAAGGATGTCTCTTCTCTGACTAAGGTTTTAATTGTTCCAATGAACGATGATTTGGAGCATGCAATAACAACTGCAAACCATTTAAGGGCAGAGAGCATCATTGCAGAAGTATATATGGAGGATGCAAAGACTTCCAAGAAGCTTGCATATGCCGACAAACTAGGAATTCCTTATGTTGTTTTAATAGGAGATGAAGAGATTAATAGTAAATTGCTGACCCTTAAGGATATGAGAGTGGGTGAACAGAATAAGTTATCTCTTGCAGATGTAATAAAACATATCAAATTAGGATAATTAACTTAATGAATATTATCTATTGTTTGATATTAAGCGATTATATCATTGAAATTTCCATATGGATAGTGATGTATGCAATAGAAAATAATGTATGTTAAAGCATAAATAATATTACGACAATATCCGACATATTATACAACATATAATATGAAGGGGGTTGCAAATGTTTAAGAAGTTTACAGTAAAAGCAAAGGGAAATCAAAGTAAGGTACATCAGGATAATGAGACGCTCACAAAGATGCTGCCATTGATTGAAGGTTTGAAGCAGGGAAAAAAATTATATGCAGAGGAAAATGTATTAGGTAGTGGAGAAATATCTGATGCCTGGAATAAAATGGTGGATACAGTGTTCGCAGATAAAAGCAAAAGCATTCTCGCTGTAAACAATATGCTGGGCTTTATAACGGACATGACTTATGTCAAAGATATGGTGAACGAAGTAAGGGCACAAAATGAAGCCTTGCATACAATGTCTGCCAGCAGTGAAGAAATGAGTGCATCAATTGATGATGTGGCAAGCCGGTCACAAAGTGTAGCTGTCTTGGTCAGTGATTCTGTTGGGTTAGTAACCACTGGCAACAACAATATGAAGAATGCCTTTACGTATATACAGCAGTCCTTTGAATCAGTAAAAACTATTAGTAAGGACGTGGATGACCTTGCAGAGAACATGAAACGCACCGAAGAGATAGTTGATATAATCAAAGGAGTAGCAGAGCAGACAAATCTTCTGGCATTGAATGCTGCAATTGAAGCGGCAAGAGCAGGGGAGCAGGGTAAAGGCTTTGCTGTTGTCGCAGGCGAAGTTAAGAAGCTTGCAGAGCATACGAAGGAGTCTGTAGGAAGCATCCAGAGTAATATAGGAAGCTTAAGAAGCAAATTGTCTGAGGTTGTAATGCGTACGGATAAGACAGCTTCTGAGCTTGAGAGCGGAAAGAAGCTCGTGAATGAAGTAATTATATACAATAACCAAGTTGTCAATGCAGTGCAGAAAGTAAATGATGAGATTATGCAGATTGCTGCGAATACACAAGAGCAAACAGCAGCTACAGAGGAATTGGCTCAAAGAGTAGGGGAATCATCACAAGCTGCAGACAATCTAATGGTAGAGTGCAATAAAACCGGATCAGGTATTTTTAAACTCAGTCAGATAAACAACGAGTTGAGGTTAGGCATGCTCAGCTACGGGAATGCCCTATCGGAATGTGAAATGCTGGAGATATGCAAAACGGATCATCTTATGTGGAGATGGCGTGTTTATAACATGATAATGGGTTATGAGAAAATTGATATCGATACAATTGGTACTCATATTGGCTGCAGGCTGGGCAAATGGTACTACAGTGTGGACAAAGACCTGCTTGGTCAGAATGGCATATTCAAGTCAATAGAAAGGCCGCATATTGAGCTGCACCAATTGGCTAAGGAAGCAGCAATTGCTTATTCTCAAAATGATATAACAGGGGCAGAGAAATCTTTGAATAAGATGAATGAATGCTCAAGCATGGTAGTTCAAGCTCTGGATAAACTGAAAGAGCATGTTGGGAAGAATAAGTAATATAATATAGAATAAGTATAAGAGGGTTCATCCATATCGATGAACTCTTTTTTACATAGTATCAGGGGTTTTTTCTAAAGAGAGGCCATGCATCTCAAAAGCACCCCTATTATTCACTTATTGCCTTGCATGATTGGCGAATGATAAATTTTGTTTCAAGCAACGTCCGGTGCTCTGGGTTCTTTTCCTCAATTAAATCAAATAACACAGTTGCAGAGACCTTTCCCAGCTGTTGTATCGGAACATCAATAGTAGTCAGCCCGGGGTTCATAATTGCGGCATATTCATAATTATTATGACCAAACAGAGATATATCATCGGGAATTTTTAAATTAAGCTTTCTGATGGCTTTATAAGCGCCAATTGCTTTAACATCGTCCGTAGCAAAAACAGCAGTCGGAGGATTGGGTTTCTGCAACATATTTAATGTAGCCTCATAAGCATCATTTGTAGTATATTGACCATTTTCAACAAGAGAATAATCAATAGGCAGTCCGGCTTCCTTGTGAGCAACGATGTACCCTTCAAGCCTATCCTTGCTTACAACGTATTTTAGAGGAGCATGTATACAACCTATTCTTTTGTGACCTAGTTTTATAAGGTAATTGACTGCATCTTTACAATCATTGAGATTATCCGTGTCAACAGAGTAAACTTCACTTTCAAGTCTTTCATCAAGGACACGTCCTACTACCACAAAGGGTATTTTAATTTGATTCAGCTTTTCTATCAGTCTGTCATTTATTCTTGAACTGAGAAGTATAAGTCCTTGGATGACCTTGCTCTCAATCATTGACAGGCATTTTTCTATTTCCTTATCTTCTGTAAGGGAACTATTAAGAATGATATCATAGTTTTTTTCCTCGGATACTTCGCCAATAGCCTGTATGATCAAGCTAAAGTATGGATTATTAAAAGCTTGCTGTAGAGAACGTGTGGAGACTATACCTATTGCATTGAATGCGCCGCTGCCCAAGCTTTGTGCGATTCTATTCGGTTTGAAATTAAGCTTTGTTATGGCATTCATAACATTTTCCCTCGTTTTGTCGTTGACATTGGAAGCATTGTTTATTACTCTTGAAACTGTTGATATGGATACTTCTGCCAGTTTAGCAACATCTCTGATTGTTGCGCTCATTTTTATCATCTCCAAACATTATCTGCCATCTTACATTTTCCAAGTTTTATCTCGAAAACGCATTACAACATTTATTACTATTATACAATTATAATTCTGATATCGGTAAACGTCAATATTATGTGGAACCGGTTTCATATAATATAAAAAAAATATAAATGGTGATTATGGGAATGGGCGTAAAATGGAGGAAATAAGAGATAACATTCCAATATTTGAAATTTATAATTAAAATATGATATTTGAACATTTTACTAAAACGGTTTCATAGTGGTACAATAGACACAAATGAAAAAGTCTAAATTTTCTTATTTATGACAATTTCTTAAGGCATATCATGTTTTCGTACATGCTAACAAGAAAGAATAAAACGGTTTCACTGCGAAATGCATGGATAAGCAAGAGAATCAAACCACATTTCTATATAAAATTACACGATACTTACAAATTTAATCATAGTTAGAAAAAGTCTAAGGTCCTTTTGTTCTAATACTAAGGAACATGCGGTTGAACTTAGTCTGATATATTGACCCTTATTGGAATTCCTAGACCGGTAAATAGTAAAGTGAATATACTGTATTTCAAAAGCTACAATGTTATACAAAGGCTTTAACAGGTTCATAACTTAGTGTATGATAATAAGGAAATTGTTTACATGAACAATAGATTTATTGTCATATATATTCACATGGATCTGCATTGAATAAGCATTAACCATTATTTATTAAAAGGGGGATTTCAGAATGAAAAAGTTATTAGCACTTGCGACAGCGATGATTTTAGCGGTAAGCGTTGTCGGTTGTACACCAAAGGCACCTGAAGCTGCTGCACCAGCAGCACCAGCAGAAGCGGCTGCGCCGGCTAAAGAAGTGAAAATCCAGTTTATGCACACTATGATTGAGCAGGAAAGACAAGAAATAATTACTGGCATAATAAAGGATTTTGAAGCTAAGAATCCGGGCATAAAAGTTGAACAGATGCCTACAGACGAGGACAGCTATGAAACAAAGATTACTGCATTAGGTGGCAGCGGACAGCTTCCGGCCATTATGGAAATGAGCCAAGACCAAGCAAAGTTAAATGCGAAGAACAAATTCATTGATTTTTCAGCAGTAAAAGAGGTTATTGAATCAAAAGGTGAGAAGGCTTTCTTTGATGGAATTCTAAACGTTATCAAAACTGAAGACGGCGCAAGCTTTACAGGTGTGCCTGTTGGTGGTTGGGTACAAGGAATATGGTATAACAAGGCCGCATTCGAGAAAAAGGGCTTAGCTGCTCCAGATACTTGGGAAAACATAATGGCAGCTGCAAAGGCTTTTTCAGACCCGGGAAACAGAAAATATGGCATAGCAATACCTACTGCCAACGATGGTTTTTCACAGCAAGGTTTTTCACAGTTTGCACTTTCTAACAATGCAAACGTTCTGGATGCAAATGGCAAAGCTGTGTTTAACTCACCGGAAATGATTGAAGCTCTGACATACTACAAGTCATTATATAAGTATACAATGCCAGGCTCAAACGACGTACCGGTTGTAAAGGACGCATTCATGAATGGTGCAGCACCTATGGCAATTTACTCTACATACATGATTCCTTCACTTAACGAAGCGGGCACCATGGGTGATATTGGTTTTGCCGTTCCTAAAAATAAAGTAGGTGCAGCATATGGACACATCGGCTTGGCAACTATAAAGGCTGACATGCCAAAGGAAGAAAGAGACGCAGCTGTTAAGTTTTTAAGTTATATGCTAACAGATGAAGTAAATATTAAGTGGCTGCACATGTCCCCAGGTGGACAACAACCAGTTTTAAAATCTGTAGCAGGCTCAGCTGAATATTTGAATAACCCAGTTATTCAGTCTTTTGCTGGAATCGCAGACGATATTTCGGGTGCTTTCAATAGTTTACAGGCGTTCGGTTCTGTAGACGGCAAAAACTTCTTGGTAATGGGTGATATTACAAGCACAGGGCTTATATCTGATGCTGTAAACAGGGTAACAGTTAAGGGTGAAGATCCAACAAAGGTTGCAAATGACATACAAGCTGAAATAGAAGCTTTATTGAAGTAAGAGAAGTTAATTACAGCATGCAGCTTTCCCCCTACATATTAGATATAGTATGTAGGGGGGGCTCTGCTATAAACCTATTTTTGCCTAACCACTTCAAATATAATAATTAGGAGTATGGCCTGTGAAAAGATTAAAAGACTCACATTTCGGATATCTCTTATTAGCACCTAGTATTTTGCTTGTTATACTATTAATCGGGTATCCCATGATCAACAACATTATTATCAGTTTTCAAAAGATACCGCTGAATCCAAAACTTCCATCGGATTTTATAGGTTTGAAAAATTATACAAGTACATTTTTAGATAAAAATTTTTATTCATCATTAATTACGACAGTGTTGTTTACTGCTACAGTGGTTACACTTAGCACAGCATTAGGGCTGTTTGCTGCTATGTATATAAACAGGGAATTCCGATTTAAAAAATTAGTGAAGGCATTAATTATTTTGCCTTATATCGTTCCGGCGATTTCTTTAATATTCTCTTGGAAGTATATGTTTAACAACACATATGGTGTAATTAACTACATCTTTGTTGACATTTTACATATGTTTAAGGTTGCCCCTCTTTGGTTTGATAACAAGTACAGCTCGTTGGCATTAGTTGTACTATTTTCTGTGTGGAGATTTTTCCCTTATGCGTTTATAGCATTTTATGCAATACTGCAGACTATAGATAATAGTCTATACGAAGCAGCAGAAATTGACGGTGCCAACAGGTGGTATAAGTTCAAATCTATTACAATACCTGAAATAATGCCTGTGCTTGCAACAGTAGTTACCCTTAGGACAATTTGGGTTTTCTATATGTTTACAGAAGTTTTCCTTCTGACAAAGGAAGTCAATACCATAAGCGTTTATCTATATCAGGTTGCATTTGCAAGAAAAGACATGGGCAAGGCAGCCGCTATTTCCATTATTTTATTTGCTATAGTATTTACGATTATACTTAATGGTAGAAAGAGGGTGCTCAAAGATGTCGCCAATGAATAAGAAGGCTTTGAAAAAAATACTATTTTATGTCGGTTTAATAGCATTTTTGGGGGCAATTTTATTTCCTTTCTTTATAATGCTTATGGTTTCCATAAAATCAACAAATGAGGCTATACATTTTCCACCGACATTTCTGCCTAAAAATATAACTCTAGAGCACTATAAGAATATTTTTAATCCGAAAATATTCCCTTTCTTAACATATTTCAAAAACAGTATGTATATTTCTGTTTTGGTATCCACTATATCCGTATCATTTGGGATATTAGGAGGGTATAGCCTATCGAAGCTGAAATTTATGGGGAGAACAGTCATTAACAATAGCTTTTATACAGTATATATGTTTTCCGGTATACTTTTGGTGGTGCCTTTGTTTAAAATAATTTCATCTATAGGATTATACAACCATAGAGAGGCACTCATTATTACAATGATTGTGCAGACGCTTCCGACGGCTGTTTATATGTTAAAAAGCTTTTTTGACACAATACCCGCCGAAATAGAGGAAGCAGGCCGAATTGACGGTCTTAATAGGATGCAGCTTATTACTCATATAATTATTCCGCTCTCATTATCCGGTATCGTTTCAGTTTTCGTGTACGCCTTTATGGTTTCATGGAATGACTATTTGTTTGCATCCATTTTCCTAAGCTCGTCAGATCTGTTTACATTGTCTATAGGCTTAAATTCGTTGTTTAACCGGGCTGATTACATCTGGGGCAGAATGATGGCGTCTTCTATAGTGACTTCAATACCAGTTGTCCTGATGTATGCGGCTAGTGAGCTGCTTATGCGAAAGGGCGCAACAGAGGGCGGAGTAAAGGGTTAAAAAGCAGAAATTTTAAAGCTAAGTACATATATGGAGGATTTTTTATGAAGAGCTTAAGACTAACATCAAATGAGGATGCTAAGCTGTATTTATTGGAAGAAGAGGTAGGGGAGCCAACCAATACACAGGTTCAAGTGGAAGTAACAGCATCTGTAGTAAGTCCCGGTACCGAAAGAGCTTTTATATTGAGTATGGAAAACACCGATAGAAACTATCCAAGAACACTTGGCTACAGCGTTGCAGGCATAGTCACGAAAGTAGGCAGTGACGTTGCAGGGTTTAAAGCAGGGGATAGAGTTGCAGGAATACTAGCCCATAGGACTATAGGCAATATAGAGCAGCACAATTTAGTGCATATACCTGATGAAGTAACCTTTGAAGAAGCTGCTTTTGTAAGAATAGGCGTTATTTCCATGCAGGCTATCAGAAAAGCGAGAATAGAGCTGGGCGAAGGAGTTTTGGTTTTTGGTCTGGGACTGATAGGACAAGTTGCCATGCAGCTTGCAAAGGCTAACGGCGCTGTGCCGATAATAGGGATAGATGTAGTAAAGAGCAAGCTTGAATTGGCTAAAAGCAATGGCTGTACATATGTATTTAATGCAAATATGGAAAACCTGGAGCAGGAATTCAAGAAAACAAACAATGGCAATTTGCCCCAGGTAGTAATTGAGTCAACAGGGTTTCCTAAACCTATAGAGCTATCGCTGCAGTATGCACAGAATTTTGGCAGGGTTATAATTTTGGGTAGTACTCGCGGCAACTCGGAAATCAACTTTTACAGAGATGTGCATAAAAAGGGGCTTGTAATTATCGGAGCACACATTTCCACCAATCCAATGGTGCAATCGTATCCGGCACATTGGTCCTTCAGGGATAATGCTACTTGCTTTTTAAACCTTCTAAAAGAAAAAAGAATAAATGTTACCTCTTTGATATCACAAAAGGAAAGCTATGAGAAATTTAACGATATTTATAAAAATGTATTAGGAAAAAATGATGATTATATTACCTCCGTTATTACTTGGAGATAGGAGAAAATGAATATGAAGGAAACTGTAAATTTTGCCATTATTGGCTGTGGCTCAATATCTAAGACACATATTGCGGCATTGAAGGAAATAGGCGAAGCGAAATTAGTCGCCGTATTTGATAGGACCATAGAAAAAGCAGAGGCTGTAGGGGCTTACGAGAATGCAAAGGCTTATAGCGATTTTGACTTATTGCTGGCAGACAAGGATGTTGATGCAGTAATCATTTTAACAGCCAGCGGAATGCACGCAGATATGGGAATAAAAGCAGCTAAGGCAAAAAAGCACGTTATAGTGGAAAAGCCCATTGATATTAATGTCAATAAAGCAAGACTCTTAGTAGATGAATGCAAGAAGAACAACGTTAAGCTAAGCTGTATCTTCCAACATCGCTTTGACGCTGATACTATAGCCCTGAAAAAAGCTATAGAAGAAAACAAGCTGGGGCAGCTAAATTCAGGTTGTTGTCATACAAAATGGTTTCGCTCTCAGGAGTATTACGACGAGGTTGCCTGGAGAGGAACAAAGAAGCTGGACGGCGGTGGTGCACTTATTAATCAGAGCATACATCAGCTGGATTTATTTCAATATTTGATGGGTGATGTAGAAGAGGTTTTCGGCTACGCAGAAACTCGTGCACACGTTAGAATTGACGTGGAGGACGTTGCAATGGCTGTATTGAAATTCAAAAATGGTGCAATAGGAGTTCTGGAGGCTAATGTTTGCGCGTATCCCGGATTTTACACCAGGATAGATGTATGCGGCAGCGACGGTACTGTTATTTTGGAAAACAACACCGTTCAGCAATGGAAGCTGAAAAATGGTGAGGAATATGTAGGCTCAAAAACTGAACTTCCCCACAAAATTCAACTTGAGGAAATTGTTCATGCAATTAAGGAAAACAGAGAACCATTGGTAAACGGTGAGGAAGCGTTGAAATCATTAATATTAGTTGATGCAATATATCAATCAAGTTTGACAGGCAAACCTGCAAAGATTGATTACAATATTTAATAAGAGGTGCTGTATGAAATATTTGGGAAACAGCTGCTCCGATATTAACATTTGTTACATTGGCGGTGGTTCACAAGGCTGGGCATGGAAATTGATGAGTGATTTATACTTGGAGGAAAGCCTGTCTGGTACGGTTAGACTTTACGATATTGATCAAGAATCTGCTAAAACAAATGCCATTATCGGGAATACTATTTCGGGGTATGAGGGGGCAAAGGGTCACTGGGTTTACAAAAGTGTCCCTACGCTGCAGGAAGGCTTGTCAGGGGCCGATTTTGTCATTATCTCCATTTTGCCTGGAACGTTTAAGGAAATGTACTCGGACGTTCACACCCCTGAGAAATATAATATATTTCAGTCTGTAGGCGACACAACAGGACCTGGCGGCTTATTCAGAGCTTTGAGAACAATTCCGATGTATGAGGAAATTGCAAACTCCATTAAGAAATATGCCAAGGATGCATGGGTTATAAATTATACCAACCCTATGTCTATTTGTGTTGGTGCGTTGTATGCTGTTTTTCCGGAGATAAAGGCTTTTGGCTGCTGTCACGAGGTTTTTGGCGCACAAAGGCTGCTGCTGATGGCTTTAAAGGAATTTGAGGGCATAGAGGAAACAGATAGACACAATATAAGGACTAATGTCTTAGGAATCAATCATTTCACATGGATTGATGAGGCCAGCTACAAAACCTATGATTTAATGCCTATTTACGATAAATTCGTACAAAGACATTATAATGAGGGTATTTGTGATAAGGTTACGGATATTCACTTTATGTCCAAAAATCGAGTTAAGTTTGATTTATATAGGAAATATGGCATTATTGCTGCGGCTGGGGATAGACACCTTGCGGAGTTTGTGCCTGATTATATAAGAAATGAAGAAACAGTGCGAGAGTGGGGTTTCAGCCTTACTCCGGTTGATTGGCGCATAGAAAATAAAGCAATGCTTATGAAGCTGAGCAAAGAATATGTAAGTAAAGAGAAAATAATACCTATTGAAGAGTCCGGCGAAGAGGGCGTGCGACAAATAAAAGCACTGCTCGGCTTGGAGGATTTAATAACAAATGTAAACCTGCCTAACGATAATCAGCTGGTTTGTGACAAAGGAGTAGTTGTTGAGACTAATGCGCTGTTTACAAGAAATAAGGTTCGCCCATTGCTGGCAGGGAAACTGCCGGATGAAATCAGTTTGATGATGAACGTTCATATGAATAACCAGAAAATGATACTTAAGGCGGGGCTTGAAAGAGACAAAAAGCTGGCTTTTGCTGCATTTTTAAACGATCCATTAGTTAAGAACATTAGTGTTGACCAGGCAAAAGCGTTATTTAATGAGATGTTTTCAAATACTCGCGAATATTTGGCTGAGTATGACCCTGCTCCGATTAGATAGATATCAGGAACATTAAGGGTGTTAAGGGGGATGCTTCCGGTCGTGTACAGAGATAGAGGAGTGTTTGAAAAATGGAAAATCTGAATCAATTCATCGTAGAAAAAAAGAAACGTCCTATAAAGATACTGCAATTTGGTGATGGCAATTTCTTAAGAGCTTTTGTAGAATGGGTTTTACAATGTGCCAATGATCAAGGATTTATAAATACCAATGTTGCGGTAGTGCGGCCGCTGGAAAGAGGGAAAGTAAAAGTAAGCGACCTTAAACAGCAAGATGGCTTATATACCTTATACCTGCAGGGGATGCAGCAAGGCGAAATGATCAGTCAAAAATCAGTCATTGATGTGCTGGGGGATTTTATCAACCCCTATACAGAATATGAAGGATATCTGAAATACGCAGAGAGTGAAGAGCTTCGTTTCATTATATCCAATACAACAGAAGCAGGTATCGTATTAGATTCAAAGGATACCGTTCTGGATCAATGTCCGAACTCGTTCCCGGGTAAATTATTGGCGCTGCTCTTCAGGAGATATAAGCATTTCAGGGGTGATTACAGCAAGGGTTTAATCCTACTGCCCTGCGAGTTGATTGATCATAACGGAGCTGAACTGAAGAAAGTACTCAATGAACTAGCTGCAATAAACCATTTGGATTCAGAATTTCTGAATTGGTTAAATGAAGCTAATACCTTTTGTGATACCTTGGTTGATAGGATTGTTCCAGGGTATCCCAAAGATGAAATAGAGCAAAGGACAAAAGAACTGGGCTATATCGATTATTTCGTTGTAAAAGGAGAGGTTTTTCATTTATGGGTGATTCAGGCGGGAGACGAGGTAGCCAAAGAATTTCCCGTTAACCGGGCAAATCTAAATATCCTGTTTGTTGAAGATCTTGCGCCCTATAAAGAAAGAAAAGTAAGAATACTTAACGGCGCACATACGGCTTTAGTACCTGTGGCGTATTTATATGGAATTGATACAGTTAAAGAAGCTGTGGAAGATCCGATTGTGGGGACCTTTTTACAGCATATTATATTTCAGGAAATTATTCCAACTTTGAATTTGCCTCAGAATGAGTTAGACCAATTTGCAAAAGATGTTCTGGAACGCTTTAAGAACCCTTTTATCAGACATGAGCTGCTGTCCATAGCCTTAAATGCAACAACAAAATACAAAACAAGAAATTTACCTTCAGTCCTTCAGTATATTGAGAAAAAAGGAAGCTTGCCAAAGGGACTTATATTCTCACTTGCTGCCTTGTTGGTGTTTTTTAAAGGTAAAAGAGGTGAACAGGATATCTTGTTGCAGGATAACCCTGAATTTTTAGAGTTGTATAAAAAGCTATGGGCTAAGTACGATGGTTCTTATACAAGCGTGAAAAAGCTTGTCGAAGAGTTCCTCGGGTTAAAAAGTCATTGGGGAGTGGATTTAAATACTATTGAAGGCTTTAAAGGAGCTGTATCAGAAAATGTATACGCAATTCTAAGTGAAGGAATGGAAACGTCTTTAAAGAGGGTGATTTCATGAACAACTTCCTGAAAATCAATGAAAAAGACAATGTTGTTGTTGCTCTGGTAGACCTTCATGAAGGTGAAACATCAGATGGCATCCTTTTGTTGGAAGAAATAGGTCGTGGTCATAAAATTGCTTGTAAGGACATTGCTGAGGGAGAAGATGTTATTAAGTATGGGGCACCAATCGGTGAAGCACTCTGTGCGATCCAAAAGGGGAACCTGGTACATACACATAATGTAAAGACAAAGTTAGATGCTTCAAATGAATATACTTATCAACCAAAATTTGAACAGAAGAAAAGGGCAATGGAGGAGCAGGAAATCCAAATTTATTACCGCAAAAACGGTGATATTGGAATCCGGAATGAGCTCTGGATTGTGCCAACTGTTGGATGTGTGAACAGTACAGCCTATAAGATAGCGGAGACTTTTAAAAATTCTCAGCCTACGGATGCGATTGACGGTGTTTTTGTTTTTGGACACACCTATGGCTGCTCTCAAATGGGAGACGATCTTGAGAATACAAAAATTTCTTTACAGGGTATAGCGAAGCACCCAAATGCAGGGGGGGTCCTTGTTCTGGGACTTGGCTGTGAAAACAATCAACTTAGCACCTTTATACATACCTTGGGAGATTATGACTCAGAACGCATCAAGTTCTTGGAAAGCCAAGAAGTTGAAGACGAAATACAAGAAGGAGTCCTAATTTTAAAGCAGCTATATGACTTAATGAAAAATGATAAAAGGAAAAGAGGCAAGCTCTCCCAGCTGAAAATAGGACTAAAATGCGGTGGTTCAGATGGCTTCAGTGGGATTACTGCTAATCCTTTGCTTGGAGAGTTTTCGGATTATATAAATAGCTGTGGAGGGACTACTGTTTTAACAGAGGTGCCTGAAATGTTCGGCGCAGAAACAATTTTGATGAGCCGTGCCCAGAATGAAGTTGTTTACAATAACATTGTCAAGATGATCAACGATTTCAAAACCTATTACAAAAATCATGGTCAGGTCATTTATGAAAACCCTTCGCCTGGTAATAAAAAAGGCGGAATTACAACCCTGGAGGATAAATCTTTAGGCTGTACGCAAAAAGCAGGCCACTCAAAGGTCATGGATGTTGTAAGGGTAGGAGATACACTAAAAGTTAAAGGGCTTAACCTATTGAGTGCACCGGGCAATGACTTGGTCGCAACGACCTCTTTAGGAATTGTCGGTTGTCATATGGTTTTGTTCACAACAGGCAGAGGGACACCTTTTGGTGGTTTTATCCCAACTGTTAAGATTTCCACTAACTCAGAATTAGCAGAAAAAAAGAAGCACTGGATTGATTTTGATGCAGGCAAACTCTTCGGAGATAGTACGATGAGCACATTGTTAGAACAATTCATCCAATATATTATTCAAGTCGTGAACGGTGAAAAAACCAGCAACGAAAAAAATGGAGCAAGAGAAATCGCTCTGTTTAAATCAGGGGTGACCCTATAAATCGAGGAAGTATAGTATGAGAAAATTCATGGATCAAGACTTTCTTTTATTCAATGATACAGCGAAAATCCTATATAACAATTATGCAGAAAAGATGCCTATCTGTGACTTTCATTGTCATTTAAGTCCAAAAGAAATAGCAGAGGACAAAAGATATAAGAACATAACAGAGTTATGGCTTGGAGGCGACCATTACAAATGGCGGGTTCTGCGTTCTAATGGTGTCGATGAATCCTTTATTACGGGGAATAAACCCGATAAAGAAAAATTCTTGAAATGGGCAGAAGCTGTTCCTGATACTATCGGTAATCCGGTTTATCATTGGACACATTTAGAACTTAAGAGGTTTTTCGGTATAGACAAATTACTCTCCCCAGACACGGCGGAAGAGATTTGGCAGTTATGCAATGAAAAGCTGCAAAGTGGTGAACTGACCGCAAGGTCTTTCATAATAAAATCTAAAGTTAAGGTCATCTGTACCACGGACGACCCGATTGATTCGTTGGAATACCATAGAGCAATAGCAGAAGACACATCCTTTGACGTGAAAGTGTTACCAACCTTCAGACCGGATAAAGCCATAAATATTGAGCTGGATTGGTTTGGACCATGGATTCAAGAGTTAGAGGCTGTCATCGGGAGGCCTGTGGATACACTGGAAAAGCTGCTGAATGGCTTAAAGGAACGCCTGGTGTGGTTTGAGAAACATGGCTGCTTTATATCTGATCATGCCCTAGATACGGTGCAGTATGAAGAGGGAACCTATGAAGAGGCAGATACCATTTTTAGAAAAGCTCTTAAGAAAGAGCCGCTGTCTCAGCAGGAAGTGAGAAAATACAAGAGTTTCATGCTGTTATTTTTAGGACGTGAATATGCACGGTTAGGTTGGACCATGCAATACCATATCGGTGCCTTACGAAATAATTCTGCACGCATGCTTAAGAGTTTGGGACCGGATACTGGATTTGATTCCATTCATGACAGAAATATGGCACCAGAGCTTTCTAAATTATTAGATATGATGGACAGTACGAATGAATTGCCTAAAACAATCTTATATTGCTTAAACCCTCGGGACAATGAGGTGATAGCTGCCATGACAGGCAATTTTCAAGACGGCAGTGTTGCTGGCAAAATTCAATTCGGATCGGGTTGGTGGTTTAATGATCAAAAGGATGGTATGGAAGGACAAATGGAAGCGTTAAGCCAAATGGGACTATTAAGCCGCTTTGTCGGTATGGTAACGGATTCAAGAAGCTTCGCTTCTTATACGAGACATGAATATTTCAGACGTATTTTATGCAATAAGATCGGTACACTTGTTGAGAATGGGGAATACCCTGCAGACATTGACCGGCTTGGCCAAATTATTCAAAACATATGCTACAACAATGCTGTGCGTTATTTTAACCTGTCGGAATTAGTGGGCTAATTCAATTTATTAGAAAGGTGGTATATTATGCCAAGGCAATTAATTGCTGCTGCGCCATGCGCCGCAGAAATACAGGAGTATAAAGATAGAGGTATTTTACCCAATGAGGTAAAGGTGAAAGTTCAATTCGCTGCTCCGAAGCATGGGACTGAACTGACAGACTTCAAGGGATGCAGTCCCTTTATGAAAGAAAAATACGACAGCGATTTGCAGCTGTTTCTCCCCAGGGAAGAGAATGAAGAATGCGGCGTAAAGTTTGGTGAATGGAACCTTGGAAATCAGTGGGTTGGAAAAATCGTAGAAAAAGGCAGCCAGGTCAAGGATTATGAAGTAGGTGAAGTGGTATGCTCCTATGGAGGCATTAGAGAAACCCATATAGTGAACGCCGTGAATAACTATAGGCTGAGAAAGCTGCCTTCAAATGTATCCTGGAAAAACGCAGTATGTTATGATCCGGCACAGTTTGCATTGGGCGGAGTGCGGGATGCAGGCGTAAGGGCAGGAGACCGGGTCGCAATATTCGGTCTTGGAGCAATAGGGCAGATTGCCGCGCAGATATGCAAGAAGATGGGGGCGAGCCTCGTAGTTGTCATAGATCCAATAGAAAGGAGAAGGCAGATAGCGACAGAAAATGGAGCAGATATTGCTTTGGATACGACCGGCTTAGATGTAGGTATGGAGCTGAAGAAGCTGACAGATAAGCTGGGAGTGGATGCAGTAATTGAGACAAGCGGTCATCCTACTGCTCTTCAAAGTGCATTAAGAGGCTTGGCTTATGGAGGAACTATTGCTTATGTAGCCTTCGGCAAGGAGATTACCTCCTGCCTGAACTTTGGCAGGGAAGCACACTTCAACAACGCCAGAATAGTATTTTCACGTGCAGGCAGTGAGCCAAATCCTGACTATCCTCGCTGGAACAGAAAGAGAATAGAGGATGTCTGCTGGGAGATGCTGACCAATGGTTATTTAAACTGTGATGATATTATAAACCCTGTTGTAGCCTTTGATGACTCAGCAGAAGGATTTATGAAATATGTAGATAGAGAACCTCACTTGAGCATTAAAATGGGGGTGGAGTTTTAACATGAAGCTGGCAACTCAGGACAAACCGTTTTTTCCCGAGAATATAGAAGAAAAACTGCTATATATAAAAGAATTGGGTTTTGATGCTTTTGAGATAGACGGAGCACTTCTGGTGGACAGATTTGATGAAGTAAAAGCAGCAGTCAGGAGCACTGGAGTCGCTGTATCCGGCGTATGCGGAGGGTATAAGGGCTGGATAGGGGATTTTGATGAAAGCAAGCGCATGCAGTGTGTTTCAGATATCAGCAGGATATTGGAATGTGCGGCAGAAGTTGGAGCAAAAGGCATCGTGGTACCTGCTGCATGGGGGATGTTTTCACTTAGACTGCCTCCCATGGTTCCGCCAAGGAGCGCTGAAGAGGACAGACGGGCACTGCTTGATTCCCTTGGAAGGTTGGAGAGTATAGCGGAGACTACAGGTACTTTGGTTTACCTGGAGCCGCTTAATAGATATGAGGACCATATGATAAATACCCTGGATGTGGCTAGGGATATTATCAATGAGGGTGGTTTCAAGAATGTAAAGATAACTGCAGACTTTTTCCATATGAATATAGAAGAGAAAAGTATTGCACAGAGCATTCTTGACAATAAAGAGATTATCGGGCACATACATCTTGCAGACAGCCAAAGGTATCAGCCTGGAGCCGGACATATGGATTTCATAAGCGGGTTTAAGGCTCTTACAGAGATATGTTATGAAGGATATATGGCTTTTGAGTGCAGGGTTTTGGGTGAAAACCCCGCCGAGGAATACAGGAAGTCCGTTAACTACATAAAAGAATGCATTGTCAAGGCAAGGTGAAGAGTATGGGAAAAATCAGAGTAGGGCTGATTGGGGCGGGGCAGATAGTTGAAACAGCACATCTTCCGGCTTACATGAAGCACAAGGATGAAATAGAAATAGCGGCAATATGCGATATCCATATAGATAAAGCAAAGCAGATGGCTGATAAATACGAAATCCCAAAAGTGTATGGAAGCCATACAGAGATGCTTCGGGAGTGCAAGCTTGATGCAGTGAGTGTATGCGTGACAAACAGATTCCACGCAGCTGCAACGATAGATGCTCTAAATGCAGGCTGTCATGTGCTTTGCGAAAAGCCGCCTGCCATGAGCTATGAGGAAGCATTGGCAATGTATGAAGCCTCAAAAAGGAACAATAGGATATTGTCCTTCAACTTTCATTTCAGGCACTCGCAGGAGGTAAAGGCAATTAGAGAGCTTATAGATAACGGTACCTTCGGGGATATTTATGCTGTAAGAGTCCAGGCTTTACGGAGAAGGGGCATACCCGGCTGGGGCAGCTTTATCAACAAGGAAATCCAAGGCGGAGGACCGCTTATTGATATAGGCATTCATATGCTGGACACAGCCTTATACCTTATGGGCTTTCCGGAGCCGGATTATGTTGTTGCAGGAGCTCATCAAAGGATTGGAAATAGGCCTGGAATAGGACTTATGGGTGCTTGGGACCATACTAAGTTTACTGTAGAGGATTCTTTGTTCGGATTCATCCGTTTCAAGAATGGTGCGACCTTGAACCTTGAGACGTCCTTTGCCCTGAATATCAAGGAAGAATCAATTATGAATGTGCATCTGTTCGGAGAAAAAGCAGGGGCGACCTTATTCCCGCTCCAGGTGTTTTCTGAATCGGACACTGCACTGACAGACCTTGAATTCCCTTATCTGCAGGAAATAGATAAAAGATATGAAAGCATTGCGGATTTTATAAATAGTTGTGTTTATAATAGGCAGCCATTGTATAAGGGCGAGGAAAGCCTTGTCATTCAAAGGCTGATTGACGCATTATACAAATCGTCCGAGACTGGACAGCCGGTGAAATGGTAGCGTAGGAGGTCATTATGCTGAGATATGACAAAGGTATAGGGGAATATCAAAACTGGGTTTTGTGTGAGGATAAATATGACTCCAGATACCAGGGCAAGTGCGAAAGCACAATGGCCCTGGGAAATGGCTACCTTGGCGTGCGTTCTGCCTTGGAGGAAACCTATGTAGGACAGACAAGGAACTTTTTTGTTGCGGGTACTTATAATCGTTTTCATCCGGGCGAGGTCACAGAGCTGCCAAATGCCGCTGATTTTACTGAAATACAGATATACCTGAATTCTGAGCTGTTTACAATGGATACAGGCAAAGTAGCGGAGTACGCAAGGTATCTTAATTTGAAGGAAGCGGAGCTAACCAGGGAGGTCCTTTGGGAAAGCCCGGCCAAGGAAGTATATAAGCTTGTGTTCAAACGCTTTGTATCCCTTGAAGATTTGCACGTAATTGCTTTTAAGCTGACTGTCACTCCAATGAGCGGGGATGCCAAGATCAGGATAAAGACGGGCATAGACGGCAGGATGACTAACTCAGGAAGCCAGCACTTCAGTGAAGGTGAGAAGCGGGTCTACAACAGGAAACTCATGCAGCTGGTGCAGACAACCACCGAATCACACATAGATTTTGTTATAAATTGCAGCTGCAAGGGCTATCCGGGGGATAACGACCGCATGGCGGTTTCAGAGGCAGTGGAATACGGGGTTGAACGCAGGAAAATATATGGGATGTATGAATTTGAAGCAAAAAAGGACATGGTTATAACCTTTGAAAAGCTTGCAAATGTATTTACATCAAGGGATAAGGAATATATAAAAGACTGCAAGCTTGAGGAATTGAAAAAGCATTCCCTGGAGCACCTGAAAAGCATCCTTGCATTGGGTTATGATACCCTCTTTGCAAAAAGTAGGGATAAGTGGGCTGCTTATTGGGATGAGGTAAGAATAGACATCGAAAGCAGCAGCAATGAGGATTTACTTGCCTTGAGGTTCGCACAGTACCACTTGCTTATTGCTGCTCCGGTTCACGACGAGAGATTCAGCATCGGGGCAAAGGGGCTGACAGGAGAAGGCTATAAGGCACATGTATTCTGGGATACTGAGATGTTCATGCTCCCATATTTCCAGTACAACTCACCCCAAATAACCAGGCAGCTGCTCACTTACAGATATAACAACCTGGAGGGGGCACGAAAGAAAGCAAAGGATTATGGTTATGAGGGAGCAATGTACCCATGGGAGACAGCATTTACCGGAGATGAAGAAACACCTGAATGGGCCGCATTGAATATTCATACAGGTAAGCCGACCAAGGTATGGGCAGGGGTAAAGGAGCACCATATAACTGCTGATATAGCTTATATGGTTTGGCAGTATTACCTCTCCACAGGAGATACCGATTTCATGGAGAAATACGGCTATGAGATGATTTTCGAGTGTGCATGGTTCTGGTGCAGCCGATTATATTGGAACGACGGGCAAGGAAGGTATGAGTTAAGGGATGTCATAGGTCCCGACGAATATACAGAGCACATCGATAATAATGCATATACAAATTACATGGCTCATTATGTCATATCCATAGCTCTGAAGCTTTATGACACTATGCGCAAGGAACGGCTTCCACTGTTCACACTGTTGGATGAGAAGCTCAGCCTGAGCAAGAGGTATGACACATACCAGTCAGCGGTGGAGAAGCTGTATTTGCCTAAAGAGGGCAAAAACGGGGTTATACCTCAGGATGACACTTTCTTAAACAAGAAGGAAATTGATATAGAAAAATACAGGGATGACGATATAAAGCAGAGCATACTGCTGCACTATTCCAGAAGTCAGATTATCGATATGCAGGTGCTGAAGCAGGCTGATGTGGTTATGCTGCTCTACACCTTGAGGAAGCTCTTTGATAGCAAGACAATCGAAGCTTCATGGGAATATTATGAGAAGCGGACTATCCATGATTCTTCCTTGAGCAGTGCGATTCACAGTATAGTAGCATGCCATTTCCGCAATATCAGCGGTGCTTACAGTTTCTTCAAGGATGCCTGCAGGATTGATATGGGGCAGAGCCCGGTCTCCTCAAATACAGGCATACATACAGCAGCCATGGGCGGGATATGGTTGGCAGTGGTTATGGGCTTCGGAGGCCTTTTCAACAATGAAGGACAGCTGAAGATAGACCCTATGCTGCCGGAGGAGTGGACACGGCTCAACTATGGTATCTACTGGCGGGGCAGAAAAATACGGATAGAAGTCACAACGGGGAATGTCACGATTACTTCACCAAGTCAGGGTGAAACCCTCCTCAAGGTACATGGTCGGGAGTATCTGCTTAGGGAAAGACTTGTGATTGATAAGGAAGAGGTGCTCTATGGTAGCTGATATAGTAAAGGCGAATAAGATTCTTGGGCTTCTTACAACGCTGTATGGAGACAAGAGTCAGGAAATATATAAGGATTTAATAAAGCTTATTGGGAGTTGGAAGTCAAAAGCCGCACATACTGCCAAGAAGGGCTGGGTAAGAGAGAATGACGTCATGATGATTACTTATGGGGACTCCATCTGTGGAAACAGTGAGGCGCCATTGGTTACTCTGAAAAGGTTCGCAGACAGGTACCTCAAGGATACAATAACTGCAGTACACATACTGCCGATGTATCCGTACACCTCAGATGATGGCTTTTCGGTTGTTGACTACTATCGCATCAACGATGAGCTGGGGACTTGGGAGGATGTGAAGAACCTAGCAGAGGATTACGACATGATGTATGACGCGGTTGTGAACCATACATCCAAGTCCAGTGACTGGTTCCAAGGCTTTCTGAGCGGGGAGGGGAAGTATAAGGATTATTTCATAGAGGCTGATCCTGATGATGATTACTCAAAGGTTATAAGGCCAAGAACTCTTCCTCTTCTTACCTGCTTTGATACCAAGGATGGGAAAAAGCATGTCTGGACTACCTTCAGTGATGATCAGATAGACCTGAACTTCAAAAGTCCTGAGCTATTGCTGGAAGTATTGGATGTGCTGCTGCACTATGCCTATAATGGTTCACGTTTCATCAGGCTGGATGCTATAGGCTTTGCCTGGAAGGAAAAAGGCACCTCCTGCATGCATCTTATGCAAACCCATGCTGTTGTTAAATTGATGCGTGCCGTGCTTGATGAGGTTTTTCCAGGGACTATAATTATTACAGAAACCAACGTGCCGCAGGTTGATAATATAAGCTACTTTGGGAATGGATCTGATGAGGCACAAATGGTATACCAGTTCCCACTCCCGCCGCTAGTGTTCTTTTCGTTTATTACGGAAAACGCATTTAAGCTGAGCATGTGGGCTAAGTCATTGGAAGAAACGCCTTTATCCGTGGGCACTGCATATTTCAATTTCTTAGCTTCCCATGATGGCATCGGGATAAGGCCTATAGAAGGAATATTGACTGCCGATGAAAGAGATTTAATGCTTAAAACAGTGGTAAAGCATGGCGGGAGAGTCAGCTTCAAGTCCAACAGCGATGGCTCGAAATCCCCATATGAACTGAACATCAACTATATGGATGCACTGACTGATCCGAATACTGTGGATAATAAAAAGAGAGCGGACAAATTCCTGGCGGCCCAATCCATACTATTGTCGGTAGCAGGAGTACCAGGCATCTATGTACACAGCCTGCTGGGCTCACAGAACTGGTATGAGGGCGTAGAGAAATCAGATATCAACAGGAGGATCAATAGGGAAAAGCTGAACTATGGGAGGCTTTGCAAGGAGCTTGAAGACAGTGGAGATATAAGGAGCATTGTCTTTACGGGATTTTCAAAGCTCATCAGGCTGAGAAGGCAGCAGTCAGCATTTTCGCCAGATGCATCGCAGAAGGTGTTGTTCCTGGATGAAAGAGCCTTTTCCTTTATAAGGCACAATAATAGCACTGATGAGAAAATACTGGTCATAATAAATGTTTCAGACCATGAATATGATATAAAACATGACTGCTGCGGGATTGACATAGTATCGAGAGAGGAAATAAGCCACGGCGGCATTCACATGAAGCCGTACCAGACAAGATGGATAAGATGCTAAATAGAAAAAATGCCTACGCTATATAGCGCAGGCATTTTGGTCTTCATAGTCTTATTTGTATGATATCTAAATAGTCTTCTATTTTCCCATCATTCATGCAGCACTCAATAAGCTTTCTGCCTATTGGATTCAGTCGGCGTGTCAGATACTGATCAAGCTCTGACTTGAAGAAGTTGTTCAATATTTTTGCACCGGCATCATAGCCATCATTGCCTATATCAGACTGATGGTTGGGCTGCAGGTAGCTCTTACGCAGGTACTTTCCGTCAAGCTTCAAGGTTTCCAGTGAGTAGCCCAGAAGCGGACATCGGGATTCAACCAAGTGCTCCGGTCTGAACTTGGCACTGCCGCGTCTTGCCAGGTATTCCCTTGCAATCCACTGAGGCATAAAGCCAACCTTGTAAGAGCCTATATGCTGGTTAGGTATCAGTACATATCGTGTATTTAGTGTATCCAATATCTGCTCTAGCAAGAGGTTTGCCTGGTCTACACGCTTGCCTGTAGCAAAAGGCCAGTAGGAGCCAACACCTTCACTGCTCATTCCTTTGGTATCAGTTATGCTTGGGTTATTGTGGCCTCTCGGAGCTACAAGTCTCCACAACCATGCTAGTCCAGGGGGAAGTATGTGCATCAGGCCGATAATGCCATAGGTGGGGTTTTCCCTTGTACAGGGGGGCGTCCTCACCCCGAAACTTCTGACATCTATTTCTACAGGCTCGTCCACCACATCCGGAACAAACCTTCTGGGCATGATTACCCTTGGGTTGGGACACGGTTTGCCGGGCTCATCCATTGTATGCTCCCATATAAGGCAGGTCGAACCTGGTGCAGCATCAATATTAAGAAATATCAGTGGTTCCTTCGGATGTATGCATAGTCTCTCGTAGTGTGGATCCACGCCATATTTGTTTATATGGTTGATTCTCAAGAACCAACCCTGTTCAGCATCCTTTACCACAAGCCTCTTGCTGTCGTTCTGAAGGGAGGGATGGCATAAAGCCATGTCGTCGGTAACCGGCTGCAGCTCGCAGGTATCGCTTATTTCTATGAAAAATTTCTCTGCATTTACAGTATCCTGAGCCAGTAGGATTCGTCCATCCGGCTCACGGTGGATTTCTTCGAGCATTTCACTCTTTCCGCCGCCACTGGCACCTTCGTGCATTATTGTGATAATATTATCATACGGAGTAATGACCCTCACTGTGGATGCGTGGGCTGTCAGCCAACCTTCGTACTCACCGAAGTTCAGCAATATACTGTAAATACCTTTCTTTGCACTTGGACCTGGATAAAGATTGTATGAAAACAGCTCATGCATGTCTTTTAGTCTGTTGTGCACTACTATCTGCTTTCCTTCAAAATGAGTGTGCCGGAAGGGCGGCGCCAGGTATATGACTGCCTTTGGTGTGAAGTCCTTGGGTATCTCATTCTTTGGGATAAAGCCCTGTATGTCAGCAAGGGCAGCCGCAAAGAAGCCTGCATTGGCAGGAGCTACAAGGATGCTAGGATATCCTAGCTCTTTTCCTCCGGACATAAAAGGCATTATAATAAGTTCTTGTTCTTTAAGCCAATCTAGAGAGGTTTTTCTCAATGGTTCAAAATCCTCTCCGTAGAGGTCTTTATATCTCGGCTTATCGGTGTCCTCATCATCTGCAATTACCATGCATTCAGGATCTCTTCGCCTCATATACATGTCTGTATAATTTATTACTGCACCATTTTTGCATCTTGCTACTGAAGCTTCGACTATCCTTCCATCACCCGGAATATCATAGGCTACTTCATATACCATATTGTCCTTGTCACCAAGCGCAAGCTGGAGCAAATGCTCTCTGCTTTCCGGGATTGTAATACTTGGACTCTGCTCAAGTATGGCTGAAAGCTCTACCGGCAGGTTTGTTTTTTTAAAGACCTTACTTTCCATTGTTACGACTCCTTTATATATAATATTTAAATATAATCGTGTATCTTACTGCATAAAAACATTATATGCTATACTAATCAGCTATAAAAATATGTATATTCAATAGCATAAATATACATTGTGACCAACATTTAGTACCTAATCATAATTTCGAATTACTTGTTATTTTAACACATAGAAAAACAAAAAACAATAAGAGATATCAAAGCCTAACAAAAATCAAACCCGCGTGGACGCATGTTGTCCCTGTACAAAAATCTTATTCTTGCTTAAATAGCTAAAATGCGGATATTTATGCGTATAGTTGTATACAGAATACCAGAATTGATATAATACAGATAAAAAAACCACCGTTCCATTATAAGGAAACGGTGATTCTTAATGCTATAAAATTTATTTAGGCTTGAACTTCCTGTATCTTTACTTTAGTTTCTTCGATTTCAGCATACTTAGATGAAATTTCGCCTCCGAGCTTAGTTACCTGCTCGGTAGGAAACTCAGTATCCTTGGAAAAGGCATCATAAACCAGCTCACCCATATCAAGCTTTAATTTCTTGATATCGCCTTCAAGCTGGGTGATGTGCAGCTTCAGCTTGCCAATCTCCATCATTTCCTGTGATTTATCGCCAACGACCTTGGCTGCAGTAGCGGCTTTTTCCTGTAGATTCTTTAAAAAACTCATATTTCAGCCTCCTTCAATTTTGGACTATATTTGATGACTATTTCGCCAAGTTTTGGGAATATCCTGCTAGTTTGCAAGAATTATCAGATAATTATTAATTTCGCGATGCCCAATATGCCCAATAGAATAAGCATAGGATTGCAACTACTATGAATATGTACCACAACCCTTCAAAAATCAAGCTTGTGCCGAGATACACCGGCAGCAAACTTAAAAGGCCCAGTATCACTATCCAAATCGTCCACATAAGCCTGTTAACCGGCTTGATTTGATTCATCGTTTTCCACAGCCTTATGTTTTCAAGGATAAGGAATACAAACCCGCCGCAGGCCAGCAGATAGATTATAAAAGGAAGCACTGTATTAATGAAGTGATTGATATTGGCTTCAGCAATATCCGGAGACGGGTCATCGACCGTTTGTATGATTTTAGAAAATGACGAGAAAACTTTAACTGCTGTTTGCTCATCGACCTTGTCAAAGGCAGAAGTATTGGGCGCGCTCATGTCAAAAGCAACAAAAACAAGACCGAATATAGTCACAAGAATAAGACATTGGTATGTAAATTCCCTAAGAAACTTCAGATGGATCCCCCCTTTAGTTTAATAAGCATCAGCTTGTACGCTCTGAACAAGTCAAGTGGATAATAAATACTATGAGAATTGTTTGGACATTATTCGCAGCATTGTAATTTTTCTATAACATGTCAAGAATGTGGAGGTAAAATTTGGGAAGCAGCGAATATGAAGAAGGACAAGGAAAGCCTTGACTAATCGGAGTAAATTTGGCACAGTTATACTATATAAAAAGTGTGATGTGGTTGCATAAGTAATGAGAAAGCAGGGAGATAAGAGGGGAGGATTATAATGGAGGATTCAAAAACCAAAAATCAGCGAGGGCAATGGGCATCAGCTTTAGGCTTTGTAATGGCCGCAGCAGGTGCAGCCGTTGGCTTGGGTAATGTATGGAAGTTCCCATATCTGGCCTCAAAATTCGGTGGAGGGACGTTCTTATTCGCTTATATCATAATGCTGCTCGTACTCGGCTTGCCTATTCTCGTTACGGAAATTGTCTTGGGGAGAAGGGGAAAGCTTAACCCTGTAGGCACCTACGCCAAGCTCTCCAATGGAAGCAAATGGTGGAAGTTTGTAGGGTTTGTAGCTGTATCTGTAAACTTTATAGTGCTTTCATACTACAGCGTAGTTGGCGGCTGGATAACTAATTACATGTTCAAGTATATAACAGGAGGAATAAAGGGAGATATACCTGCTTATTTTGGGGGGTTTATCACAAACCCGATTACACCTCTCTTCTGGCACGCCCTTTTCATGGCAGCCACAATTTTCATAGTTGTCAAAGGAATATCCGGTGGTATAGAAAAAGCCAGTAAGATTATGATGCCTGCCCTATTTATATTGTTCCTGGTTTTAGTAGCAAGAGCAGTTACACTGCCGGGAGCCATGAAGGGTATTGCATACTATCTGACACCTGATTTTTCAAAGCTCACAGGTTTAACCTTCCTAATGGCAATGGGTCAGATATTCTTTAGCTTGAATATCGGCGCCGGATGCACCATGACTTATGCAAGCTATCTATCTTCGGATGAAAATATACCGAAGATGTCTGCAATAGTACCCGCAATGGACTTTATGGCCGCATTCCTGGCAGGAATGATAGTTATTCCGGCAGTATTTGCCTTTGGCCTTGATCCTGCTGCAGGACCTCCGCTGCTGTTTATTACCATGCCCCATGTTTTTTCGCAGATGCCTTTAGGGGCACTGTTTGGATTTTTGTTCTTTGTATTGATGTTATTCGCTGCCTTGACGTCATCAATCTCAATGCTAGAGGTTAATGTATCCTTTCTGGTAGATCACTTTAAAAAGGATAGGTTAAAATCAGCAATTTGGGCAGGAGCCATCATATTCCTGGTAGGAATCCCATCGTCCCTTGGCCAGGGGGTTTTCTCCTGGTTTAAGATAGGCGGACTTGACTTCTTAAGCGCGGCAGACTTTTTAGCTTCATATATAATGATGCCATTCGGAGCCTTCATGATGTGCATATTTGTGTCAAGAAGGTTTGGTATAGATGAAGCCATAAAGGAAGCTACAAACAATGGAAAGATAGACTTTAGATTAAAGAATGTCTGGGCGTTCCTAATAAAATATGTAGTACCAATAATAATAATCCTGGTATTCTTAAGCTCCACAGGAATCATGAAATTCTAGCAGTCATATCTCCAAATCCACGTCTGCAAAAATAGTGGTTGACTTGAACTGTTATAGTTTTATACTATAAATATAAAGGGCGATTAGCTCAGCTGGGAGAGCGCTGCGTTCGCAATGCAGAGGTCAGGGGTTCGATCCCCCTATCGTCCACCAAAGTAAGATAATTGAGGAAGACCTTCCTATCATGATGATGGGAAGGTTTTTTTATTTAACCAACTCCAGTTTCTCACACAACCGGTGCAAATAATGTACTCCACGCATTTGATACCGATTTATCTGGTTTAAGTGTGCTTGAAAGTCCTTGGCAATCTTACCGACCTTCATGTCGGAATTTGCCAAATGAAATGTATATACATATTATTACCACATATGTAATAATATGTATACAAAATAAAATTTTAATATTACGATAGATTGTTTCCTAATCAAGATATTGTGTCAATTCTATGAAATCACTTAATGTAATAAACTATTTTTTAAAAAGTGGGGTACATAAAATGCTTTTTGAAAATTTAAGTGGTCCCTTAAGAGTATCCATTAGATTATCAGATTCCCAAAATAATATAGAATCTCAATATATCCAAGATATTTGCAATAGTATGAAGCTTATGAGGGTAAACATAATAACTATGCAAATATATGATCCCAATGCTTACCCATTAATATTTGAATTCATAAAATTGCTGGATTGTAAAATTCACAAAATTTTATCAGTGCAGAATACAAATTTTACAGAGAATTTGTTAGATAGACTAAGAGAGTCTGGTTTAGATACTATGGCATTAGTTTTACGAATTACAAGTTTAGAAGATATACAGAATAAGCTTCAGGAACTGAAAAACAGCGTAAAACTATGTGTGGATGGGGGAATAAAAACCAGTATAGTTGTACCTCTAAACAGTGGCGTTCTCACAGAACTGGATTCTATTCTTGCGATATTGAAAGATATCAACGTAGAGAAGCTCTCTTTTTCTCCTCCTGAAATAAACACAGATGGAATAAGCTCCGAGACGGTATTAGATGCATACACTTTGATAAATGCATTCAATATGGGAAAGCCTGTTATTATTCAGGACCCTCTGGCATCAAAAATTACTGGACAAGACTATGGTCCAACCTTCTTTCCTTCCTGTCCAGCAGGAAGGTCGATGCTTCATATTGAGACAGATGGTACAGTTTATCCTTGTACGAGACTTAAAGTTTCATGTGGCAATATAAAGGAACGCGCGCTGCATGATATTTGGAAAGACTCAGAAGGTTTAAAACAAATAAGAAGTCTGAGAAATGGAGAAACATGTAGCAAATGTGAGCATATATCAAACTGTTTGGGAGGATGTAAAGCACGACTTTATAAATTAAATCAGGATATGAAGTTGCCAGACCCATTGTGCTGGCATGTTCATAAGGGGGTATAGTCTAATATGAAAATAAATTATATTGAAAATGGAGAATTGGATGCTGAGAAAATTGTAAGTATATTTTCTAGTGTAGGATGGAAAAGGGATATAAATACGATATGTAAGGCGTTTAAAGGTTCCTATTATATATTGGCATATAATGGAGAAGATTTGGTAGGCTTTGCTAGAGCTATTTCGGATGACTATTGTTATACCGGAATATATGATGTGATTGTAGTACCGGAGCTTCAAGGCAAAGGAATAGGGAAACAACTGGTTACATTACTTATGGAGAAGTTTAAACATACTACTATTTATCTTACATATACAGAAGAAAAAGATACTTTTTATGAAAAATTCGGATTTCAAAAAATAAATAATGCGATGCGTATGTTAAAAAACTAGTTTGGATAGGAGGACTACAAGTTGCATCAGCTTATTAAAAGTAAAAACCTATTTATATTATCCATTATTTTATTTATCTGGGCTATGTGTGAGGCGATGACGAGGCCTTATCTACCCATATATGTAACTGAGCTTGGGGGTAATATGCTTGCTTTTGGGTTTATGAACAGCTTGAGCACAGCTATTACTATTATCTTTCCCCTAATAGTGGGTATAATTTCTGACAAAAAAGGCAGAAAAAAAGTATTAATTTGGTGTACTGCACTGGAAGTCTTATCTATATTAATTATCGTGCTGAGCAATAATTGGATTCAACTTATTCCAGGCTTTATAATTCTTAATTTTGCAACTATAGTGCGAAAAACCCCTCAAAGCGCATTGATAGTATCAGAAACTCAGGAGGAGTACCGAGGAGCAGTTTTTGGAAGCTTAAATTCTATTCAGGGTATCGGAAAGATAATCGGTCCGCTTATTTCTGCAATCATTGTAGTTGGTTTGTCTACAAAGCTGACATTTGGAATACGTGGCGTACTCCTTGTGATAATACTCCTACTAACTACAAGAATATTTGAGGAAGAACAACAAAATGTAAAGTTTAGCCGCACAACTATATTTAATACCATATCAAAAAGCTTTACAAAAAACTCTGATGTGCGCAAGACATTAGCTCCATTAGCGGCACTTCTCGTGGCAGAGGTAATGATAAGTTTCTTTAATGGTATTTTTTCGCCATTTCTATCTGTGTATGTTAAAACAAAACTCAATTCCACGGCTAGCTTAGGATTCTTTTATGCAATAATGCAAGTAAGTTTTATTCTGACTTCATGGATTGCAGGAAGCATGACGGATAAGATTGGTAGAAAGAAAATGTTAATTGGAAATGGCATTACATCTTTATTAGTATCTTTAGTATTACTTGCAGCAGCTGTTCAATGGCATTTTATTGTAGCTTTTATACTGTGGGGTGTAATGTTAGGACTGGGAATACCAGCTTTTGAAGCCATTGTAGGAGACGCTGTACCTAAAAACAAATGTGGACAAGTATATGGCATATTTACAGCATTAACAACTTTTGCGGTAGTTCCGGCACCGCTTATAGGCGGATTTATTATTGACCGTGCAGGATACGATATACCAATTATTCTAGCAGCAATCGGTGGGATACTTTATGCAGTTATAGTTTCACTTTTCTTAAAAGAAGCTAAAGTAAAGTCTGATAAGGACAGTAAAATTGAAATAATGAGCTAGAGTCTGAAAACTCAACCAAGTATTGAGCGCAGATTTCAGAAGGAAAGTCCTCTATACTCTCCTAAAGGAGGTGAACATAATGGCAAAGGAAAAGAAGAGTAAATTTGTATCTCCGAAGGTAAGAAAAGTAGCTTGCATACCATGCATGAGTCTGGAATAACTAGATAATGTTTTTCAGACTCGGCTCATTATTATATAAATTAATCTCTTGAGTTAGGTAATATATTATGAAAACCTAGCACAACTAGTTAACTTAAAGGGTATATGATTTAAGTACTAAATATATTTGAAAAGAGGTTGAATTATGCATATTGGTAATATTCCTCAGATTAGTGGTGAAATAGAAACCAAAAAGCATCCGGAGTTAATACAGAATACTGACGTACTGTTCCGAGAAGAGGGAGAAGATGTATTACTCATTAATCCTTCTGACCGATCAGTATACCATCTCAATCAAACTGCTGCGGAGCTCTGGAATATTTGTGGGACAGGCCATTCTACTCAGGAAGTAATGGAGGAAATGCGCGAAAGATATGAATTGGATGATGAACAAGAAGCAGATATTATAGAAACTTTAAATGATATGGCTTTAAGTGGGCTTTTAAAAATAAGGGCAAAGGAAAATTGTGATGATGTATATCTTCATAGAATAGGCGCTTCAGATTCTTATGTACTTAATGAATCCTCTGGATTTATTTGGTGCGAGATAGATGGACATAAATCAGTGGAACAAATAATTAATAATTTGTGTAACGAATATGAATTGGACTTTGAAGAAGCAAAGACCCAAACAGAAGAAGTGCTACAATACTTCTTGGATGAAGTATTAATAACTGTTGCCTAAATAAGGGAGGGAAATAAAATGCAGCATTTGAAAAGTCCTACAATGATTGAATGGTTGATTACTTCAACCTGCAATTTGCGCTGTAAGCACTGCTCTACATGGAAGCCCGGACAGAAAAGTGCTCAACTTTCTTTGGAAAAAACCAATGAATTAATCGATGAAATAATTAAGGCAAAAGTATTTTCTTTAATCTTATCAGGAGGAGAGCCCCTTTTAAATGATAATGTATTTTATATCATCAATAGGCTCAGTGATGCAAAAATCAGAGTGAATATGCCTACAAACGGTTTGCTCATAACTAAAGAGGTGGCACAGAAATTAAAGGATGTAGGAGTCAGTACCGTACAGATTAGTATTGACGGAGCATCCTCAGAAACTCATGATGATTTCAGAGGTGTCCCAGGGGCTTTTAATACAGCTGTAGAAGCTATACGTACTCTGAAAAATGCAGGGATAAAAAGGGTTAACGTTTCAACTACAGTAACAAAAAATAACTCAGTAGAAATAAAAGAAATTCTAAAGATGGCACTGGATATGAAGGTAAACTGCTATTCACTGCGTGCTTGTATGCCGTGTGGCAGGGGAAAAAGAAATTATTCGGACTTAAAGCTTTCTCCTGAGCAGTGGAAAGAAGTATTAGAGTTTCTTTTAGAGCAGAAAAAAGAAATTCAGGGGAAAATGGAATTTGTCTCCGTAGAGCCACTTCTTCTAATGCTTGATAAGGATTTGCAGACCAGAACGGAAGATTTCAGTGAAGATAATTTTGCAAGCTGTGGAGCAGGTAAGACTGGCTGCGCAATCTGGCCGGATGGCAAGGTTACTCCTTGTGCATATATAGACCAAGAAGCCGGTAATATACATAATCAGTCACTGACAGATATATGGACAAATTCACCTGTATTTGATATATATAGGGACTACAAAAAATTAGTAAGCGGAAAATGCTTACAATGCGAATGGAAGTATATGTGTACAGGAGGATGTAAAGCAAGATCCTACGGTGAATTTGGAACTCCTTCGGTACCGGATCCATTGTGCTGGATGAAGGATAGAGCGGCCAGAATATGAGTGCTTTATCGCGTTTTGAGGTAAAGGATGGATATTTGAGGGCACCTATTCGAATTAATTATAGAGTTACTAACGAATGTAATCAGTTTTGTAAACATTGCTGGCCTGACTCGGGAAGTAAGAAGTTTCAGGAGTTGGATACTGCTCAGGCTATAACCGCGTTAGATAGGATTGTAGATTTTGGTGCTCTGATGTTCACAATAAATGGTGGTGAGCCAATGCTCCGCCCTGATATTGACAAGATTCTGGAACATTTAAGTAAGAAAAATGTATGGTTTGAAATGACTTCAAGTGGTTGGGGTATAACAAAAGAATGGGCTACATTTTTTAGTAAAATACATATAAAAAGGATATCCATAAGTCTAGAGGGCTCGAATAAAGATTTACATAGAGTTTTGAGACCATTAGAAGATTCATTTGAAACGGCTTTAGGAGCCTTGGAATTGCTGGGAGAATATGATATAACTACAGGGGTATGTACTACGGTTACTGCCTTGAACTATAAACATATACCTGTAATGTGCAATTTTTTAAAGGCACGAAATATAAAAAGCTGGAGTTTGACTGTACTTCTGGCGCTGGGGAGAGGAAAAAACCTCAATAATCTAATATTATCTAAAGAACAGCTTCTGGAATTTTTTGAAATAGTGAATAAATGTAAGAGTGAATACCCTGAAATGGAAATACAATTGCATGATCCGTTATATTCGAAATATGTAGGAGAAAGCTATGGATCAAATCAATTTCCCACTTGCCAGGCAGGTAGGGCGGAGTTGAGCATCTTACCTAATGGTGATTTAATTCCATGCAGATATATGAGCAGTATGGTTTTTGGTAATATTATTACAGACGATATTGCAGAGCTTTGGTGCAACAGTCCTGTTTTGAAAACACTTCGTGATATTAAGCTTGATAATACATGTAAAGAATGTGAAAGCTATAGCCAATGTCTGGGTGGGTGTCGGGCAAGAGCAATAAATCAAGGTCTACCTGTAGATTCCCCGGATCCTCAATGTCTAGAGCTTCTCTAAAAAATGCAGAGGTCAGGGGTTCGATCCCCCTCTCGTCCACCAAAGTAAGATAATTCATGAAAACCTTCCTGTCATAATGATGGGAAGGTCTTTTTTGTCAAAATGCTTCATATACTATGGACATGTGGGGCATCCGATCCATGCTTGGGATAGTTTATATATTAATTTTTTTGAGTACTTGAACAATCCAGTAAATTATGATAAAATTTAGTTAAACGTTTAAATAAAACGTTTAACTAAAACTATTTTTAAGGATTGATATTATGAAATTGACTATTAAGGATATTGCTCGAATGGCTGAAGTATCTACGGCAACTGTTTCAATGATACTTAACAACAAGGATGGCAACATCAGTGCAGTAACTCGAGAAAAGGTTTTGAGAGTAGTAAAAGAAAATAACTATATACCAAACACAATGGCAAGAAGTCTCGTTACTCGGAAGACTAAAACTATCGGCTTAGTAATACCTGATATAGTCAACCCATTTTTTCCGGAATTGGCAAGAGGTGCTGAAGATAAGGCCAGTGAGGCAGGGTATAGCATAATATACTGCAATACGGATGATGATTTGGAAAAGGAAGAAAAATATATAAATATGCTGGCTGAGAAAATGGTTGACGGGATAGTATTTACGCATTCTGCTAAACGAACAAGCGGGCTGTCGCCAATAGACAGAGGAAACATACCGGTAATATTGATAGATAGAGATTTGGAAAGCAGCAATGTTAAAGGGAAAGTATTGGTTGACAATTTAGAGGGCGCCTACAAGGCAGTTAAGCATCTTATTGATAAAGGTTATAAAAAAATTGCATTTATTACTGGAGCTCTTACATCCACTACAGCTAAAGACAGACTTGCAGGCTATAGAAAAGCTCTGGAGGATAGTGGAATCGAATATGATAAAAACTATATAAGAGCAGGGCAGTATAAAAGTGAGTGGGGTTTAACCGCTGCTAAACAGCTTTTGGACGAAGGCTTAGATTTTGATGCGGTTTTCTGTGGTAATGATTTAATTGCAATAAGCGTAATCAAATTATTAAAAAGCAAAGGCTGCAATATTCCAAATGATGTTGGAATAGTCGGTTTTGATGATATTTATATGGCCAGTGTTGTTGAACCGGGACTTACAACAATAAAGCAGCCAAACTATGAAATGGGTTATAAAGCAGTTGAAATGCTTATAGAAGTTTTAGAAAAACCAGAAGAAGCAGCTGAGCAAAAAACAATTATATTAGATACTGAGCTTATTGTAAGAAAATCAACATAATTTTTTTGCTAGTTAGTTAAACGTTTAAGTGACTGCAAAACGGGATTATTATAAAGGGGAGATCACATGATTGCTGTAGTTGGAAGTTTAAATATGGATTTGGTAACTTATACAGGTAGAATGCCTGTAACAGGTGAGACTATAATGGGTAAGAGCTTTAGACAAATACCGGGAGGCAAGGGTGCCAATCAAGCTGATGCTATAGCAAAGCTTGGAGCAGAGGTAAAAATGATAGGCTGTGTAGGCTGTGATGATATGGGCAATACTCTCTTGGAAGCCTTGCAAAATGATGGTGTTGATGTAGCAATGGTTAAAAGAGCAGCTGGCATATCTACAGGTATTGCTTCAATAACCGTAGATGCTAAGGGAAATAACTGCATAATAGTCGTACCCGGTGCTAATTATAGGCTGTCAATTGAGAATCTGCAAGCTTCCTATGAAGTTATTCAGAATTCTGAAGTAGTAGTTGCTCAATTAGAAGTTCCAATTGAAACAGTAAAGTTTGCAATTAAGACCGCGAAGCAGATGGGTAAGCTGACAATATTGAATCCTGCACCAGCCATAGAGCTAGAAGATGAATTCCTTTCAAACGTTGATATTTTGGTGCCAAATGATACAGAGCTTGAGCTGCTTAGCGGAATCCAAGTCAATAAAGAAGGTGACCTGGAAAGTGCAGCACAGATACTCATTAACAAAGGTGTGCGAGAGCTGATTGTAACATTAGGAAGCAAGGGCTGCATCCATATAAACAAGTCTGGCTCAAAAGCATATCCGGCATATAAGGTTAATGCTATAGATACTACTGCTGCCGGTGACAGCTTTATTGGGGCACTTTCAGTAGCAATCAGCGAAGGAAAATCCCTAGAGGAAGCAATAAGTTTTGCTACAGCAGTAGGTGCTCTAACTGTAACAAAGGAAGGTGCACAAAGCTCTTTGCCCTTAAGAGAAGAGGTAGAGGCTTTTATTAGAACTGCCAGACAGAAGTAAAAATATTTTTAGCAAAGTGGAGGTTATTCTATGAAAAAGGGAGTCTTGTTGAACTCTGAAGTTTCCTACATTATTTCAAGGCTTGGACATGGGGACAGTATTGTTATAGGTGATAGCGGGTTACCCGTCCCGGACAACTGCAAAAGGATTGACTTAGCAGTGAGCAGGGGGATACCAAGCTTTTTGGATGTACTGGATGCAGTTCTGGCAGAACAAAGAGTAGAAGAGCTTGTGTTGGCAAAGGAAATAAAAGAAAAAAATACTGTCATATATGAAGGTATTATCAGCAGAATCAAAGAGCTTGAAAATAATGAAGGCTATAAGGTCAAAATAACAGAGGTCAGTCATGAAGAGTTTAAGATTCTGAATAAGGATTCAAAAGCAATAATTCGTACCGGAGAATGTACACCATATGCAAATATCCTTTTGAAATCCGGTGTTGTATTTTAAGGAGTGATGCAAGTGAGTGATTTAATAATCCAAATGAGAGGCATTACAAAGGAATTCCCAGGTGTAAAGGCTTTAAAATCCGTTGGTTTTAATATATACAAAGGCAAAATCATGGCGCTGGTGGGAGAAAATGGTGCAGGAAAATCTACATTAATGAAAATTTTAACGGGTGTTTATGAGAAGACATCAGGTGAAATATTTCTAAATGGAGAGCAGGTGCAAATTAAAAATACGAGAGAAGCTCAAAAAATGGGAATAGCAATTATTCACCAGGAGCTAAACCTGCTTTCAAATCTTTCTATAGGAGAAAACATTTTTTTGGGCAGAGAGCCTGTGAACAGTATAGGGAAAATACAGTGGAGCAAATTGTTTAAAGCTGCAAAGGCAATTATGGACAGACTTGGAATTACCGAAAGACCTGAGACTCTTGTTAGTGAATTAAGCATAGGCAAGCAGCAAATGATTGAAATTGCCAAGGCCCTTTCGTTAAATGCGCAGGTAATTGTCATGGACGAACCAACCGGAGCCTTGACAGAGAAAGAGACAGAAAGCTTGTTTAAAGTAATTAGTGAGCTTAAGGCTGAGGGAAGAAGCATTGTTTATATATCCCATAGACTGAAGGAGATATTCCGGATTTGTGATGACGTTACTGTTATGAGAGATGGTGAGTTTATTGCTGAACATCCGATTCAAGCAGTAAATGAAGATAAAATAATTGAGTTGATGGTAGGCAGAAAACTTAGTGAACAATATCCGCGGGTCACCTGCCAAACTGGTGAGATTCTATTAGAGGTTAAGAACTTAACAAATTCCTATGTAAAGGATATCAGCTTTTCACTGAGAAGCGGTGAAATCGTAGGCTTGGCAGGCTTGATGGGTTCAGGCAGAACCGAGCTGGCCCGTACGATTTATGGAGTATTGGATGAGGACAGCGGAGAAATTATTGTGCAGGGAAAAGCTGTTCATATAAAATCTCCCGGACAGGCGATTAAGAATGGAATATCCTATGTATCGGAGGATCGTAAGGGAAATGGTGTTGTACTTGGTTTGAACATCAAGGAGAATATCAGCTTATCTGTTTTGCAGAAGTTGTCAGGCATGTTTGGAATAATCGATAAAAAGAAGGAAGAAGCTGCTGCCTTGGAATCCATTAAAGGAATGTCAATCAAAACCTCAGGAGTTAAGCAGCTGGTAAAAAACCTAAGTGGAGGAAATCAGCAGAAGGTATCTCTTTCAAAGAGCTTGATGACAAGCCCAAAAATTTTGATATTGGATGAGCCTACCAGAGGTGTAGACGTAGGGGCAAAGAAGGAAATCTATGATATTATAAATCAGTTTAAGAAAGCAGGCATGAGTATATTGATGATATCCTCAGAGATACCGGAAATACTAGGCATGAGCGACAGAGTCATGGTGATGCATGAAGGAAGAATTACAGGATGCCTGGAACACGAAAATGCAAATCAAGAGAGCATTATGCGTCTGGCAGTAGGTCATAGGGAGGTGGAAATGTGAAAACATACTTAAAAGACTTTTTAATAAAAAACAAGTCCTTGGTTCTACTAGTTGTATCTTGCATAGTTATAGCATTTCTTAATCCAAGATTTTTAACAGTCAGCAATATATTGAATATTTTAAGACAAACATCAATTAATTCTATTATTGCTGCCGGAATGACCTTTGTAATACTTACAGGCGGTATTGACTTGTCTGTAGGCTCAACACTGGCTATATCCGGTGCTGCAGCGGCTGCAATGATTGCTCAGGGGACTAATGTGTATTTGGCATTCATAGCAGCTTTAGCCGTAGGAGCAGGTATAGGAGCTTTCAACGGCCTGATAATAAGCAAGGGTAAAATACAGCCCTTTATTGCTACATTAGGGGTTATGACTCTTATTAGAGGTTATACCTTAGTCTTTACAAGCGGAAAGCCAATCAGTGCAGGAAGTTCAGCCAATGCAGCAGCTTTTGCAAATATTGGTGCAGGTTACTTTTTAGGAATTCCATTACCAATATATATTATGGCATTTGTATTTGGATTAGCTTACTACATTTTAAGACATACCAGAACAGGCAGATATGTGTATTCACTGGGCTGCAATGAGGAAGCAACGATATATTCAGGCATAAATACCGATAGAATTAAAATTTTGATATATACGATATCAGGATTTTTGGCAGCCTTAGCCGGAATCATCATTACTGCAAGACTATCATCAGCTCAGCCACAGGCAGGTTCAGGATATGAGCTGGATGCTATTGCGGCTGTAGTATTGGGTGGCACCAGCTTAGCGGGTGGTATCGGAGGTATATTCGGTACAATTATTGGTGCTTTGATAATAGGTGTTTTAAACAATGCGCTAAATCTTATGGATGTATCCTCTTACTATCAGCTGCTGCTGAAAGGACTTGTAATATTAATAGCAGTTTTACTGGATCGCAAACAAAAAAGATAGAGTTGGATTTAATGTGCAAATTTAGCACATAAATTATAAACCAAATTAATGGAGGGGTATTAATGAAAAAGTTATTAGTCATTACATTGGTAGTAATCATGGTAGCAGGCCTGTTTGTAGGCTGTTCAGCACCAAGCACTACTCAACCGGAGCCACAGAAGGAAGAAGCTAAAAAAATCGGTTTGGTAATTTCAACACTTAACAATCCATTCTTCGTTTCTTTGAAGGAAGGAGCAGAAGCAAAGGCAAAAGAGCTTGGCTACGAGCTGGTAGTATTGGATTCACAGAATGACCCTGCAAAGGAAATGTCAAATGTAGAAGACCTAATAACAAAGAATGTAGCTGTTATACTTATCAACCCGACTGATTCTGATGCAGTTGGAAACGCAGTAAAAGCAGCTAACGACAAGAAAATACCTGTAATCACATTAGACCGTGGTGCAAACTCAGGTGATGTTGTTGCTCATATAGCTTCTGATAACGTAGCAGGCGGCAAAATGGCAGGTGATTACGTTATCGATAAGCTTGGCGGCAAGGGTAAGGTAGTAGAACTGGAAGGTATAGCTGGTACTTCAGCAGCTAGAGACAGAGGCCAAGGCTTCAATGATGCTATAAAAACATCAAGCATAGAAGTAGTTGCAAAGCAAACTGCTGACTTTGACAGAACTAAAGGCTTATCAGTTATGGAGAATATCCTTCAAGCACAACCGGAAATCAATGCAGTTTTCGCTCATAATGACGAAATGGCATTAGGCGCATTACAAGCTATAAAGGCTTCAGGAAAGACAATAATGGTAGTTGGCTTTGACGCAACTGATGATGCTGTAAAAGCTGTAGAAGCCGGCGAAATGGCTGCTACTGTAGCTCAACAGCCTGCAAAGATTGGCTCCCTGGGCGTAGAGAATGCAGTAAAGGTTATCAAGGGCGAAACTATTGAGAAGGCTATTCCAGTAGATCTTCAATTAGTTACAAAGAAATAATAAAAATTAGTAATTAAGAAAATGCCTTGCTCTTAAAAGCAAGGCATTTTCTCATTCATTTTGCCATTTATAATATGCTTGTGTTTGAAGCTATAACGTGATATGCTATATTACAGTTGGTGATTGTTAATATTATATCAATGATTTTCTTGCAGCAAACCAAAAATGAAAAAGTTATCGTGCTGAAGTGGTGAGGGTTCGTCCCGAGCAAGAAGGCGAGAGAATAGATGAAGTTTTATGCTTGCTATCCTTGTGCCTTTTTGACACAAGGATTTTTTACGTTGAAAGGGAGGGTTGAAATGGAAACAAGAATTGCTCTGATTGGCATCATTATAGAAAACAAAGAATCAGTAGAAAGATTAAATGCTATTCTCCATGAATATTCGCAGTATATTATCGGAAGAATGGGAATACCTAATGCAAAAGAAGGTGTTGCAGTGATAAGCATTGTTTTGGACGCGCCCAACGATACCATAAGTGCTCTTTCGGGGAAATTGGGTATGCTGCCGCAGGTGAGTGCCAAAACTATCTTTTCAAAGCTGCCTGTAGTTACGGAAAGGTGATGAATATGGAATACTTAGTTGATAAATTAGAGGCTGAAGGTTCACTTACGAAAGAGGAGTTTGTACAGCTTTTGAGTCACACCTCTCCGGCCCTTTCTGAATATTTGTTTGAAAAATCCAGAAAAATGGCAAATAAATATTTTGGAAATCGCATATACACGAGAGGCTTGATTGAGTTTACGAATTACTGCAAAAATAATTGCTTTTACTGCGGTATACGAGCAGAGAACCGGAAGGTGGAGCGCTATCGCCTCAGCAAGGATGAGATACTGAATTGCTGCAGGGAGGGATATGCTCTTGGTTTTCGCACCTTTGTTCTGCAGGGTGGGGAGGACAGCTTCTATAGCGACAGCGAAATGGTTGATATTATTTCGGAAATTAAGGGAAATTACCCGGATTGCGCTTTGACTTTATCAATCGGAGAAAAAAGCGCCGAATCCTATAAAGCATTTTATGACGCAGGAGCTGACAGATATCTTCTCCGCCATGAAACTGCCGATGCCGGCCATTATGGGATGCTTCACCCTAAAATACTAAACCTGCAAAACCGCAAACAATGTCTGTGGACACTTAAAAGTATAGGCTATCAAGTGGGTACGGGTTTTATGGTAGGCTCACCCTTTCAAACTGTTGAGAACCTTGCAGAGGATTTGATGTTTATAAAAGAATTATCTCCAGAGATGATTGGCATCGGACCCTTCATCCCGCACCATGACACACCCTTTGCGGATAAAGCGCAGGGATCCTTTGAGCTTACTCTGTTTCTTATCGGAATACTGCGTCTTATGATACCGAATGCACTTATTCCGGCAACAACAGCCCTTGGAACAATTAATCCTCTAGGCCGCGAAAAGGGTATACTTGCAGGCGCAAATGTAGTAATGCCAAATCTTTCGCCTGTAAAGGTGCGAAAAAAATATGAACTCTATGACAACAAAATCTGCACCGGGGAAGAAGCCGCAGAATGCAGGTTCTGCCTGCAAAATCGTATGCAGAGCATAGGATATGAACTTGTTACTGACAGAGGAGATTTTAAACCAGCAGATAACAATCAGAAGGGGGTAATATAAATGTATGATGTAAAATCCAAAAAAGCGGAAGATTTTATAAATGACGAAGAAATACTGGATACAATTGAGTATGCAGAAAAAAATAAAAACAATCGCGAACTGATAGAAAGCATTATAGAAAAGGCAAAAAAATTAAAGGGAGTTTCTCATCGCGAGGCCGCCGTTCTTTTAGAATGCGAGATTCAAGATGTAAATGAAAAGCTGTATAAGCTTGCCAGAGAAATAAAGCAGAAATTTTATGGGAATAGAATTGTTATGTTTGCACCGCTTTATCTTTCCAATTATTGCGTAAACGGCTGTGTTTACTGTCCATATCATTATCAAAACAAGCATATTTATCGCAAAAAGCTCACACAGGAGGAAATACGAAACGAAGCTATTGCGCTGCAGGACATGGGCCACAAGCGTTTAGCTCTTGAAGCAGGGGAAGACCCCGTAAACAATCCGATTGAATATATACTGGAAAGCATTAAGACAATATATTCAATCAAACACAAAAACGGCGAAATCAGACGCGTAAATGTGAACATTGCGGCAACAACCGTTGAAAATTACCACAAACTGAAGGAAGCAGGAATAGGCACATATATTTTGTTTCAGGAAACATACAATAAAAAGAATTATGAGGAGCTGCACCCGAAAGGACCGAAGCATGATTACTCTTATCATACAGAGGCAATGGACCGTGCCATGGAGGGCGGCATTGATGATGTAGGCATCGGCGTGCTGTTTGGGCTGAATATGTACAGATATGACTTTATAGGCATGCTTATGCATGCTGAGCATTTGGAGGCCGCAATGGGAGTCGGCCCACACACGATCAGTGTTCCGCGCATTCGTCCTGCCGACGATATTGATCCGGCAAATTTCTCTAACGCCATTTCTGATTCCATGTTTGAGAAGATAGTTGCCGTGCTCCGTATTGCTGTGCCATATACAGGCATGATCGTATCAACACGTGAATCCCAAAAGACCCGTGAGCGTGTTTTACAGCTTGGGATTTCTCAAATAAGCGGCGGCTCAAAAACCAGTGTCGGTGGATATTCCGAGCCGGAGCCGGAGGAGGAAAACTCCGCACAGTTTGAAGTTGACGACACACGTACCCTTGATCAAGTAGTAAACTGGCTCCTGGAGCTTGGATATATACCCAGCTTTTGCACTGCCTGCTACCGTGAGGGCAGAACCGGAGACCGCTTTATGTCACTTGTTAAATCAGGGCAGATTGCGAACTGCTGCCAGCCCAATGCTTTAATTACTCTTAAGGAGTACCTGGAGGATTATGCTTCACCCGATACAAAGGGAAAGGGCGAAAAGCTGATCCAGGAGGAGCTTAACCATATTCCGAATGAAAAGGTAAAAGCTGCCGCAGTTAAGTATCTCTATGAGGTCGGCAGCGGAAAACGGGATTTTAGATTCTAATCCACATGAAGAAGGAGAATTCATTATGAGTTTACAGGATACTCCCCGCTCGAACCGACTCCATATAGGCATTTTCGGGAAGCGAAACAGCGGGAAATCATCATTGATAAACGCACTGACAAATCAAAATATCGCTATCGTATCGGATATTGCCGGTACGACTACCGACCCTGTTTATAAATCAATGGAAATACATGGTGTAGGACCATGTGTGTTTGTTGATACGGCAGGCTTTGATGACATTGGTGAGATAGGCAGGCTGCGCGTTTCTCAGACCAAAAAGGCGATGGAGAAGACAGATATTGCCATAATGATGTTTAGTGAGGATATTACAAAAGATGAAATCGAATGGGTGGAAGAATTAAAAAGAAAACATATTCCAGTCATTTCCGTGATCAATAAAATCGATATTATTCACAATGCCGAGGCTTTACGTAAGTCGGTAGAAGAAAAATGCAAAATACCGGCTATATTGGTCAGTGCCCTCACAAAGGAAGGCGTCGATAAAATCCGAAAAGAAATTATCCGTGCGCTTCCTGCGGATTATGAAAACGAAAGCATCGTGTCAAATCTGGCAAAGTCTGATGACGTTGTTCTTCTTGTCATGCCTCAGGATATCCAAGCACCTAAGGGAAGACTTATCCTGCCGCAAGTGCAGATTATAAGAGAGCTGCTTGATAAAAAATGTATCGTAATAAGCGTGACAACAGATAAGCTTGAGGCCGCGTTAGACAGCCTGAAGCATCCGCCAAAGTTGATTATTACCGATTCACAGGTATTCAAAGCAGTTTATGAAAAAAAGCCTGCAGAAAGCATGCTCACATCATTTTCCGTATTGATGGCGGGTTATAAAGGGGACTTGGATTATTTTGTCCAAAGCGCTTATGCTATCGAGCAGCTGACAGAAAGGTCTAAGGTATTGATTGCCGAAGCCTGCACCCATGCGCCATTGACAGAAGATATCGGGAGAGAAAAAATTCCCCGCTTTCTGCGTGAAAGAATCGGCGAGGGCCTGAGGATAGATATAGTCAGCGGTACGGATTTTCCGGAGGATGTTTCCGGCTACGATCTTATCATACATTGCGGGGGGTGCATGTTTAACAGGAAATATGTACTGTCGCGTATTGAAAAAGCCCGAGCAGCTCATGTTCCAATGTCAAATTACGGTGTTGTAATTGCCTATTTATCCGGGATTTTGGGGAACATAGATTTGCCTTGAAATTATCGGGGAGAAAGAATAACTCTCAGGAGAGATTGTAGTACCGGAGTTTCAAGGCAAAGGAATAGGGAAACAACTGGTTACATTACTTATGGAGAAGTTTAAACATACTACTATTTATCTAACATATACAGAAGAAAAAGACACTTTTTATGAAAAATTCGGATTTCAAAAAATAGATAATGCGATGCGTATGTTAAAACACTAGCTAAGCCCCACAATCGCCCAACAACATAATTATTGTAAATACCCTGTTGCTAGGGCATGTGTATTGATTAAACCAAAAATTGGATAAAATAACTATATTCGTTTGCTTCTAACATATGCTATAATAATCCAAAAGGGGAGTGAAGGCCTTGGCAGATAAAATGTTTGAGTTAATGGAAAAGATGTATATAGAATTCAAGGATTTTAAGGGAGATATAACAGCAAAGGTCGTAAGCCTGGATGCAAAGATTGGAGGCTTAGATGCGAAGGTCGGAAGCCTGGATACAAAGGTCGGAAGCCTGGATACAAATGTTGGAAATATACGCAAAGATGTGTTGCGTATTGAAAATAAGCTTGATACCAACTCTAAAGCATTGTTTGACGGATATAGTCAGACTTATGAAAAACTTACTGTGCTTGAAAAAAAGGTTGATGATATTAGCTCTAAGGTTGAAAAGCAAGATGTAGAAATCAGAGTAATAAAGGGTGCAAAATAATTGATACAAAAACCTTCCCGTCGTTGACAGGAAGGTTTTTCAATATGGGTAAAAATGTCTAGTTTTCACGCATATTATTTTTACATAGGTAATACCAACACATATTAAGATTCTACCCCAGCCCCAGATATACTCCAGAGAATTAGTGGAATTGCTTTTTTCGAGTTTTATACCAAAATCGCATATATAGAAGCGGGTCTTAAAGTGACAAGGAAAACTGCTTCTGGGTACTTAGTTGAGTTTGAAAAGAGCGAATTTTTGGAGTCGTAGAAAATTGGAAGAGAGAAGATTTATACTAATAAACGTCTTTATGAAGTTGTAAAGGAAGCGGGTATGGAGAAGTAGGAGGGCTGAGTTGGGTTAGGTGGAATATGCTGATAAGTTTGGTGACTTATATATTGTATCTCTGTTGCTTTAAAAAGTTAACATACATAAGATTTATTACAGTAAACCGTATCATAATTAAGTGCGGAAGTGCACAGAGGTAAGTTATACCAAAGCTTATAGATAGTTTACGTATTCATTTCTATTTGAAGTTATAAAGAAAGTAAGTTGACAAGTTGACAGACTGCACATAATCTCCATAATCTCATGAGTCGTAATCCAAATAAACATGGAATATGAAATGAATATATTTATTTTGTAGTTATTGAAGGATATACTAATTCCATGTCAAATTATAACATTATTGGATGAGAAAATGTCTTATTATGTGAATTCCATCATGAGGATTTAAACAGGCTCTTGTACAGCAGTTAACCATAACGGATATAGAGATAGTCTGGAGTTATATCATGTAATATATTTAGATGATTTTCGAGCCTCGATGGTACTAAAAGGGTGATTTAATAAGATTGAATTGAATGATGTCATGGTTAATTGATATATATAAATGATAGAAACATTACATATTGTAATAGAGCACTAAATAAACAAGAGGAGATTTGATAATGAAATCTGAATATCGTGAGATTCGTGTAAGTGAGATCATGTTAGATTATGAAAATCCTAGGATTGCGAAATATTTAGAAATATATGGTGAGGGTCAAATATCGAGTGAAACTATTTCAATGGCGTTAGGAGCGGGAACTGATGAAAAATCCGGACCATCATATAGCAGCTTAAAGGAATCAATAAAGGCAAATCAAGGGATTATACACCCAATCATTGTCAATGAGTTAGATAACGGCAAACTGGTAGTTATTGAAGGAAATACAAGGGTTCAAATATATAAAGAGTTTTATCAGGCTGGTGTTCCAGGTGAATGGGAGACTATTAGTTCAATAGTTTATAAAGATTTAGCAGATGAAGAAATCCATGCTATTAGGCTTCAGTCGCATCTGGTTGGACCGAGAGATTGGGATCCATATTCAAAAGCTAAGTACTTAAATTACCTGAGTAATAAAGAAAAGCTTCCAATTCTACAAATTATATCGTTTTGTGGAGGAAAATCAGCAGAAGTTAAAAAAATGATAGATGCGTATTACGATATAGAAAATTATTATCGTTCTAACTTAGATGACGATAGTGAATTTGACCAGAGAGAATTTTCTAAATTTATGGAGCTTCAAAATAGAGGTATAAAAGACGCAATAGTTATACATAAATATGACCGAAACGATTTTGCAAAATGGGTAATAGATGGTAATATTGATACGGCGCAAAATGTCAGAAAGATTCCTGTTATATTAAAAAGCAAAGAAGCAACGAAGGTATTTCTTGAGGAAAATATTTCTGAAGCAATGAAAGTCTTGGCAATTGAAGAATTTGACGCAGGACCGATAAAAGATGTTTCGTATGGAATTTTAGCATCTGAATTAACTAAAAAGCTAAGAAATATTAAATACGCAGAGATAAGAAGCCTTAGGTTTGATCCGGATTATGATGACAAAAAAGCAATATTATTTGATTTATTAGATGAATTGATGGCGGTAGCTGAGGAGATAAAAGAGGAATAGAAAAATGGGAGAGTCTATACAGCACATTAAAATGATACATAATATTATGCACATAGTTTCGGAGATCGTACCAGAAAAGTTTAGAGGTTTTATTTTACTGGACATTTCTGAAAGCCAAGAAAAACCTCCGAAAACGGCTGAAGGTTACCGGCCAGATCTATATTATTGCCATAATGACATAATGGTAATAGGTGAAGCAAAAACTTCTTTTGATTTTGAAAGGAAGCATAGCAAACAACAGTATTTATCTTATATGAAAGCATGTTCCATGTTTGAAGGGACGGCGTATTTAATTATTGCTGTGCCATGGACTGAATGTAGATCGGCTAAAAATATGTTGAGGCGGATGAAATCAAATAATGAATTTGATTTGAATATTAAAGTGATTGATGATGTGGGGCAGGTGGGACTGGTATGAGAAAAGTTAAGTTGAAAAACGAGCCTATTCTTATTGCAAAGCTTAGTGCATTTCCATATCAAAAAGATGCTTTTGATGCAGTTAAAGATTTACCATATTCAGCAATTTTTCATGAGCAAGGTTTAGGTAAAACCAAAATAGCTATTGATTTACTATTATATTGGTTAGAATATAAAGATGTGGATACAGTGCTAATAGTGACAAAAAAGCAACTGATACAGAATTGGAAAACCGAATTTATGTCTCACACATACATTAAGCCTGCCGTTTTAACTAATAATAGGGCAGAAAACTTTTATGTGTTTAATGGACCAGCTAGAGTTGTTATTACGAATTTCGAGACAATACCTGCCGAAAAAGTAAGATTTCATCTGTATCTCAAATCGAGAAATGTTGCCATAATAATTGACGAGTCAGCTAAACTAAAAAATCCAAAATCTAAATTATCAAAGGACTTTTTTGAACTCTCATCTAAATTTGTGATTAAAACAATAATGACGGGAACTCCTGTTGCTAATAGACCATATGATATATGGTCCCAGATCTTTTTTTTGGATAGCGGTGAAAGTTTGGGAACTGATTTTAAGTCGTTCAAAAACATAACTGATTTATCAAATAAGCTTTATGAAGATGATGATAAAAAAGAAATATTTGAGGATGCCGTTTCGGATATTTATAGGAAGATTAATAAGTTTTCAGTGAGAGAAACCAAAGACAGCGGAATAATCAATTTGCCAGATAAACAGTATATGAATGTCTGGGCAAAGTTTGAGCCACAGCAAAAAGAAATATACGATAAAATAAAAGATGAAATGGCTATTTTGGTACAAAAAGGGGACAAGTCTATATTTGACGATTCAACAGCAACACTTAAGCGCCTATTAAGATTAGTACAAGTAACATCCAATCCAAAATTAATTGATGATATGTACTTTGGAAATTCAGGTAAAGAACAAGAGTTGGAGATACTGGTAGATGGAATTATTGCTAAAGGTGAAAAATGCATTGTTTGGTCGAGCTTCATTGGAAATATTAATTATTTTACTCAGAAATATTCAAGATACAATGCGGTTAAGGTTCATGGAGGCATGACTATTATTGACAGAAATAAGTCTATTGATAGATTTAGAAAAGATGAGTATAAAATTTTGTTTGCAACACCTCAATCTGCTAAGGAAGGATTAACATTAACAATGGCAAATCATGTAATCTTTTATGATAGAGGATTCAGTTTGGATGATTACCTACAAGCTCAAGATAGAATACATAGAATATCACAAGTAAAAACATGTTATGTCTACAACATAATGATTAACGATAGTATTGATGTATGGGTAGATACACTGCTTAAGGCAAAGCAAAATTCGGCGCATCTTGCGCAAGGTGATATCAATAAGATGGAATATCAGGATGTAGCAGACTACAGTTTTGGCAGCCTTGTAAAGCAAATTCTAAATCTTAATGACGGTGATGAGGAGGTATAATTTGAGTAAAAAAATGACAATTGGCAAAAAAGAATTTGAAGTCGAGGAAAAGGAATTACTACAGGTTGACCTAAAGTTCTATCCAGAGAATCCTCGTATTTATTCTGTATTAAATGTAGCAAACGGAATTCCTGAACAAGATGAAATTGAAGAGCAGTTAATGAACATGGAGCATGTCAAGCAATTGAGACTATCTATTGAGGCAAATGGCGGTCTTATAGATCCATTAATAGTGCGTGCAAAGGATAACGTAGTATTGGAGGGGAATAGTAGATTAGCTGCATACAGATTATTGGCAAAGAAGGACCCTGCTAAGTGGGGGCGTGTTAAATGCACAATACTACCTTCTGACATACCAGAGTCTAGCATCTTTACTCTATTGGGACAATATCATATTATAGGAAGAAAAGATTGGAGTCCATTTGAACAAGCTGGATATTTATATAGAAGGGTAAACGTCTATGGATCTGGATTGTCAGTAGATATTATGGCAAAAGAGTTGGGATTAGAAAAAGCAACAGCACAAAATTACTATAGGGTATATTCTTTTATGGTAGAAAAAGATGACTTGAAGGCAGGCCATTGGAGCTATTATGATGAGTACTTAAAAAATCGTGGTATTAAAAAATACAGAGAAACATATGCCAATCTGGATGAAACAATTGTGACACAGATAAAAAATGAAGAAATTTCACAAGCAATTGATATACGAAACAAACTTGGTGTCATTGCAAAAGTATCCGGGAAAACTGCTAATAAAATTATGTCTGGAATTTGCGAAGGGAAAATCGATATTTACGAAGGGTTTGACAGGATCCAAGATACAGGGAAAACAAGTAATGCATACCAAATATTATATAAGTTTAGAAGCAAAATTAGCGAAGATGATTTTGAGGTACAAGTGAAAAGGGAAGATCCTAAACAGATAACGTTTGAACTCAAAAAAATCAAGATGGCAGTTGATAAGATATTAAAAGAGATAAAAGAGTAGTCGAAGTTGAATAGCCAATAGAACTTAGGGATAGTTGGAGAAAAATATGAAAATAGGTATTGTAGATGCTGATTTAATGGATAATGGAACACGTCACCCAAATTTAGCACTCATGAAAATAGCAGGATACCATAGGGAAATAGGTGACGAAATAAGTTTAATATACGATTCGTATGATAATACAAAAAAGTTCGATCATGTGTATATTTCTAAGGTGTTCAATTTTACATATATACCAGAGTCGGTGATGGCTGAACCTAATGTAAGTTTTGGTGGTACTGGCTTTTTTGCAGATGGAGGAACTGATCTTCCGTATGAGATAGAGCATCATATGCCATACTATGATTTGTATAAAGAATATGTAGATTTACAAATTTCAAGAGGAAAAGATGCTCAAAGGTATTCTGACTACTTGAATTTTTCAATCGGTTTTACAACAAGAGGCTGTTTTCGCAAATGTGAATTTTGTGTAAATAAGAAGTATGATAAAGTACAAAAACATGCACATGTGTATGAATTTTTAGATGAGAGCCGATCCAAGATCTATTTATGGGATGATAATATTCTTGGATGTACTGATTGGGAGGATGTTATTAATGAATTAGTTGAAACGGATAAGCCGTTTCAGTTTAGGCAGGGACTAGATCTAAGATTAATGACAGATAGAAAAGCATATCGATTTAATCAAGTTAAATATTATGGAGATTTTATTTTCGCTTTTGATCATTTGAGTGATAAAGATAATATCATTAGTAAAGTACAATTGTGGAAAAAATATACCAACAAGCATCCCAAAATGTATGTTCTAAGTGCATTTAACTCACAAGATGAACATGATATTGAAAATGTGTTTGAGAGAATTCATATCCTTATGAGATATGGATGCTTGCCATATATTATGCGCTATGAAGATTATGAAAACAGCAAATATAAAGGTCTTTATATACAGATTGCGAGATGGTGCAATCAACCTCAATTCTATAAAAAAATGTCATTTAGAGAATTTTGTGAAAGGAATCAATATTATCATCCAAATCCGAATACTCTATGCTCAGCTTATCGTGCGATGATTGAATTTGAAACAGAACATCCGGCAATTGCCAAAAAATATTTTGATCTTAAGCTGATGAACGAAAATATTTATAGAATAAATTATGGCTATGGTAGAAGATTTTACAATAAACAGGAATGTAGTCAGTGTAAGTTGAAAAAGCAGCAGTGGGATGCAGTTGTGAATGGTGAGCTAAGCGAAGAGCAGGTAATGAATTTATACTATCTAAAAGAAATTGATTATAATTGCTTGAGATATAAAAACGCTGAGTGTGAAATAACTTCAAATAAAGTTGGAGAATATTTGGCTAAGTTCATTATCAATTTAAGTGAAGATAATATTTGCAATATAATTTGTAATGCCACTGATATTGAGGAGTTAAGCAAAGATGTTTGTATAGTACCTCGATATTCAAAAAAGTATTATGTTGACTTGATGAATAAAATCTTTTCTGGCACTTTGTATGATTCTATTAGTATTAAGAATATTTATAGAATTGTTGGTATTGATAAACAGAAAGATCGATCCATATTAATGGAACATTTAAAGATATTAGCATTACTTGACTTTATTGTTTTGAGCAGAGACAACAAAAATGGAACAGTATCATTATCAATGCTCGGACAGGAATTTGTGAAAATGGGAGAAAAAGATAAAGATTATATTTGGAGAAGAAATTTGTACAGATTACCTTCTGTACAACATTATATTCGTATGGCAGATGATTATGTTACCTTTGAGAGAAAATTAATAGCCTTACATATAGCTAATATCAAAGATATTATGTCGTATTTGCATAAAAATTTTTAATCAACTTATCAGGTGCAAAACAAGTAAGACACACAGGGGGACGGTTTGAAAATAACCGTCTCTGGTGCTATTTTATAGATTGAACATTTCGTTTTTAAACCTTGATATTATCTCGTTGTCTGCTGGCAGCAAATGTAGGAAAGTCAAAACATAACTGTCTCAACAAAAATGAGGGGTGCCAGGGAAACCTCCGGTGCGGCTGGGAAATGCCGAATAGTTTAGCAGGTGGAAACCCTGCCTGAAAAGACTCAACCAAGTCATCAGTAGCGAGTCATGAATATGTGGGAGTAATCCCATATATTAAGCGTTGACAGCCAGATAGTAGGCTTGTAAGAGGGACAAGGGGACAGGTACAATGTCCCTTCTTTGTCAGTCTTTTGGATAGGGCTTTATCCTGTTTGTTCTGTTCAAGAGATAATCCGTGCTTGTATTATGCAAGTCCGCCAGTTTGATTAAAATTCCGGTAGGTATATCCACATCGCCGCGTTCATAATTACTGTAAATCCTTTGGCTGCAATTGAGATACGCCGCAACCTGTGTCTGCGTTAAATCCTTGTCTTCCCGCAGATTCCGCATTCTTTCATACATATGAAATCACCTCAAGATAATTATAATTTAGCGAATTATTCGCTATTGACTTTTAGCGGAAATATCGCTAAAATTATTTTGGGATATGAAATTGAAAGTTAGAAAGAAGGTGGAATATGAAATCTATTTTGGAAGAACTGTATGCGAGTAATATATACCCCGATGAGTTGATTATATCAAAGGACCCTGAATACCGTCCATTAAGTCAAAAAATATCTGATATCCTGGAAATGTGGGAAAAGAAGCTTTCAGAAAATGATTACAATCAACTTGAAACACTGTTGGATTTGCGTTCTCAATTGAGTTCAATGGAAGCTTCGGAATCGTTTATATATGGATTTAGGCTGGGTGCATTGATCATGACTGAAGTATTGGCCGGAAAAGAAGAACTTGTACGTGGAAGAAATTAAAATCTGTAATATAATGCTGATAATATAATAAAGCTAAGGAGTGATTCTGGTAAATTACTTATCCTTAGCTTTATTATATTTGTGAATTAAATAATCTTTGAATTTTATCATCTCTTCCGCAGCTTCCGGCGGAATATCGTTGTCTTGGTAGATGGTGTTGAGCTGTGAAGGGCTGGATGCTTTATTTAGTATGCTGTCGGCAGTATCTATTATATTGGTTCTGCCAAAGAGATAATCCAAGGAAACGTTAAAATAATCCGCGATCTGAATCTTAATGTTGTCACTGGGGATTCTCTTACCGGACTCGTATTGGGATAGTGTCGTATTTGATATATTTAATATTTTGGCGAATTCAATCTGGCTAAGACTGTTATTCCGCCGGAGATGGGCAATTCTATTACCAAATATGTTGTCTTTCACTATGTACCCTCTTTTCACACTTTGTGAATTAAATATACTATATCATATAAATGGTACTATATAAATTGATTTCACGAAATGTGAAATCTAGTATTGACATTCACAATTAGCAAAACTATACTAAATATATAATTTACAATAATGATAAATGTTGGGGGCGGTGCGGTGAAAAAAAGTATAAATGAAATCAGAAACGAAAGGGGAATAACACAATCATATATTGCTGGAGAATTGGGGATTGCAGTATCAACCTACAATATGTATGAAAAGGGGAAAAGAAAAGTACCAGAGAAAATTGCTTCGGGGATTGCGCGGCTTCTTGAGATTGAAAGAGATGATATTTTTTTGCCCGCTACTTTTGCAGTTAGCAAAACTATTGAGCATTGTTCAAAATCTTCTTGCTTTGATAAAGGAGATATTTGCTGCAAATATTGTGAAGAAATGAAGTGCAGCTTTAAATGTGATGATTCAAAAAATAGGAAATGTGAATATCGATATTAATCTTAGATAAGTTGACAGTCTGTCAACTAATCAACTTATCAGGTGTAAAATAATTAAGACACATAGGGGGAGGGTTTGTTAAGAACCGTCTCTGAAGTGCTTTTTTACAGATTTAATATTTCGTTTTTAATACTTGATATTACTTCGTTGTCCGCCGGGCAGAAATCAAATTTGTAAAATTGATCTGGTGATGCCCACCGAATATCATTGTGTTCTTTCTTTTGAAGAGTACCATCAACTATCTCGCAAATGTAGAAGTTTATGTGAACGGTTCGCTGAGGATAATCAAAAGTGACCTCCGAGAATAAGGAGAGCACCTTAATAATTATGCCCAATTCTTCCTGGCATTCCCTAATAAGGCACTGCTCATCTGTTTCGCCAGGTTCAATTTTTCCTCCGGGAAACTCCCAGAGAAGCTCACAATTTTTACCTCTTGGCCTTTGGCATATAAGGACCTTGTCGCCATTTCGAATTATTGCAGCAGTCACATCAATCATATCTCTTTCACCCCCAGTTCTTTAAGATAACGATAAATCCCGTCATAAAACTCTGGCTGGCGAGTCTCATCGTTCTTATCGCCTTCTGGAACGAAAATAACAAAACCTTGACGAGCTCGGGTGAGTAGTACACGATAAGCATTCTTGAGATAATTGCGATTTTTTACATTGTTGATATTATGCCAGGCAGAACCGGTGAAACTATAATATTCAAATTCGCAACCGTTATAGCGAAAATTTGCATCCCAGCAGATGATAGTCCAATCCAATTCCAATCCCTGAATGTCAAACTCGGTAGCGGTATCTTCCATGAAATAGGAAGAACGCACATCGTCAAAACCGTTCAAAAACCAGTTTTTCGCATCAACCTTACTCTGGACCCAAACGCCATATTTTTTTAGCCGTCGTGCCCCAGAACTGGCCGTAATACCATAGCGTTGCGTTCCCTTTGCCATGTTTTTCACCCACTTTTTAGCGGTTTCCAAGTCTCGGGTGATAACTATTGGATAGTCCTCTTTTAGCGTTAGATATAAAGCAGTTGTTTTTTCTTTATCGAGATCGAGTAAGCTCTTTACAAACCCAGCTACGTTTTCGCTGCGGAATGACCGTAAAGATACGGCCAGATGCAAGTCTTTAGCCACATGATAATTCATACCGGTGAGCAATTCTGGGACAGATATACCCTGAGAATACTCACTATCGGAGATTTGGTCGGAAACATAAACATCCCATTTTGGATAATGAGCCTTTAGTGTATCGAACCACTCCAGAAGCCCAGCTTCACCTGTGTTGATTTCTTGACCGCCACCGATCAGACAGATAATTACTGCCCAATCTTCGTTACGGTCCATAATGCTGATCAGAAACTGAGGTTCGGACATATTGAAGTTTGGCTTACCCTTTTTCCTCTTCATGAAGTCAGACAGCATTTCTTTCGTCCATGCACGTTGCGCTTCATCAAATATTGCAACTTTATTAATTAGCGGGGTATTTACAGATATTGCTTCGTCCCGGAAGTGATGTATGATCTGGATAAATTCCTTTGATTTGCGCAGTGCTTCTGTTTTGCTAATTCCAGTTCGTTGGTGTTCATCACGAGCTAGTGCTTCCTGCAATACATCAACCAATGGCCCATTCCCGGAAAGAAAAACTGAATATTCGTTTTTAGTAGCATCAGTATTTTGGCGCTCGATAGCAATGTTCAGCCCCGCTAAAGTTTTTCCTGCGCCGGGTACACCAGTGATAAAGCATATAGACTTTTTACCATGGCTTTTGCTGTAGTCAATTATTTGGTTGATCGCTTTAGTGGTGCGGGACAGATTAATTGCACTGGCATCATTGCGGGAGATATCTGCAACTGTATGATTGTGATACAGCGCCTGAGCCGCTTCGATGATTGTTGGTGTCGGCATATAAATAGAGTTTATCCAGACAATCGGATCGAGCGGGATATCTGACATCTGATGAAGTACAGCGTCAATCGCAGCCCGTATGTTGTTTTGATTACATAGCAGTACATTCGTGATACCTTCTTTCAGCATAGAAACAGTAGGCCTTTCATCTGGCGCTTCAGTTGCTACTAAGATAGGCACCAATGTTCGCTGATGACTTTCCTTATGGAAGTCCTTTAAATCAAGGGCATAGTCTGTGACTTGGTAGATACCATCACGAAGAAAAGCATGTTCACCAACCTTGAATTCTAACAAGAAAACAAGTCCCTGAATGATCAAAACGTTATCAATGCGGCGGCCAATTCGGGGTATAGTGTACTCAAAGATAAGATAGCCATCCTCCAGACCCATCAGAGACCGCTTAAGAATGTCAATCTCAAACTGCCATGTGTTCCGTTGCAGATCGTTCAAGTCAAACTGGTTGTTGGCCGCCAGTATTCCCAAGATTGAGTTGGGATCTTCATGTAAAAAATTTCCCACAGAATGGTCATAATACGCACGTGCCATTACTACACCCCCTATTTGATCTCTTGCTCAAGATTATCAAACAGAGGGGAATCAAAGAATTCGCGTAATGAAATATCCAAACCATCGCAGATTTTCTTAATTGAAACAACACCGGGGTTTTGGCTCTTATTGTTCAGCATGCTGTAAATTGTTGACGGCGAAACCCCTGCATTTATGCCTAAGGTGTTTATGGCAATTTTGCTCTGTTCACAGAGTTCAACAATTCTTTTTGCAACAGCTTCTTTTACATTCATATGATATCCCTCTCTTTCGATATATCCCAAATCAAGTTTAGCAGCTTGTGGGACATATCGTGTGGGATATATCGTATATTTGATCGTTAGATGGTAAAGTGCCTGTATGTAGAGCTTATAGTAACAGGTACAAAGGTTATTAACTTACCAAGTCAAGTAAATCAAATAACCTGATACCCCTTGCACCTGACAAAAACTTACAGAACTTACAGTGCCAGGTGCGTAGGTTATTAGGTTATCAATACTACTAGAAAACATAACCTAATAACCTTTGCACCTGACACTTATGGTCTTTACAAGAGCAGGGCCTTTGTTAGGCAGTTCGCCTCCATAGGTTATTAGGAGGGCTGCTTTTTTACCTTTAAAGCTATCTTTTATCGAGCCTAATGCATAGCATCTATCCATAAATGCTTTCAGCTGGGTGGAAACGCTCGACCAATAGATTGGAGTTGCGTATACTACCACATCTGCCTAGCGGAAGATGGGATAGAGCTCCTGCATGTCTCCTCGGTAAATATACCGAAGGAGCTACTAGGGTTTTAATTTTATCGATCTGGATTATTCAGCAAGACTGGAAAAGGTGTTTTCTCATCTAAGGAGCGGCTTTACGGTTGCGTTATTTCGGGTATTAGCAAATATTGGCCAGCTCATTTAAGAAACAGATGCTTTAATTTGGAGCAATATATAAAAATATTTTGCTTAATTGCAAGTATTAAAGAAAATATTTTGTTTAATGCTTGCAATTAAGCAAAATTTATATTATAACTTAACAAAAAAACATCAGCTTTGTATTACAGCGGTAGTTGTACCCGGTACTCAAATGGGAGAAACCGGCATTGATGGCGAACGTTTTATTGCCAATAAGCGTATTGAGGGGATAATAAGCCAAATGCTTGACGAAGCTATGTACTTTGTGAAACGAAATATGCGTGAGAAAACAATAATTGATGAAAATGGCAAACGAAATGATAAGCCTGAATATCCTGTAAAGGCTGTTAGAGAAGCGGTGCTTAACGCTTTAATGCATAGGGATTACAGTATTCACACAGAGGGTACCCCTGTAAGAATAATCATATATAGCGACCGTATGGAAATCATAAATGAAGGCGGATTATATGGGAAGCTCACTATTGACAGCCTTGGGAAAATTCATACGGATACACGAAATCAAACTTTAACCAACATACTTGAAATTCTGAAAATTGCTGAGAACAGATACTCTGGCATCCCTACCATTCGTATGGAGATGCAGGAGCATAATCTTCCTGAGCCTATTTTTGAAAATAAAAGAGGCAGCTTTATTGTTACTTTAAAGAATAGAATGGAAACACAAATTGAAAGCGGTATGGTAAGAACAGGAGATATACAATCAGATTTATTGAAGTTTTGCATAACTCCCAAAACTCGTGAAGAAATAGCTAAATTTGTAGGTCGGACACAATACTATACTATGAAAACCCTTGTTATGCCGTTAGTAGAACAAAGTTTGCTTAAATTAACAATACCGAATAAGCCGAAAAGCAGAAATCAGAAGTATTTTTCTTAGGAGTAACGGGAAATAATGTACCGGGTAGAATTTTTTGTACCAGGTCCATATTCTTATAATCACATATCTCTTCAAAGGTGGTCTTTACTAACGTTGTAGAAGTGGGAGCGGGTTTAGTATTGAAATTCCAAGAGCAATAGGAAAGAAGCTTGTAGGATTTAATAAAGGGTACAGAATATCCGCTGTTACGGTATCCTGTACCCTTTTTGTTGTGAGGTTAATTGCCCAGATATGCCTTTTGCACTACATCGTTCATACGGAGGTTTTCCGCGGTATCTTCCAGCACGATGTTGCCGGTCTCGAGGACGTAGCCCCGGTGCGCGATCTTCAGCGCTTTGTTGGCATTCTGCTCCACAACCATTACTGTGATGCCCTGATTGTTCAGGTCCTTGATGATTTTGAAGCAAGTCTGGACCATGATTGGCATCAAGCCCATGGAGACCTCGTCAATCAGCAGCAGGCGCGGTTCCAGTACCAGAGCTCGACCGATGGCCAGCATCTGCTGTTCGCCGCCGCTCATAGTACGTGCCAATTGGTTGCGGCGCTCTTCTAGGCGAGGGAACAGCTCATATACCTTTCGGATATTCGGCTGTACCTTCTTGGCGTCAGATAGACGGTAGCAGCCCACGCGCAGGTTTTCCTCCACAGTGAGGTTCCCGAAGACGCGTCGACCTTCCGGCACATAGCCTACGCCCATTTCAGCGCGTTTCCATGCCGGTAAGCCGAGGATATCCTTGCCTTCCAGTAAAATCTGCCCGGACTTTGCTTCTTTGAGGCCCATGATAGTCTTGATCAAGGTGCTCTTACCGGCACCGTTGGGACCGATTACGCTGACCAACTCTCCCTTTCTGACTTCAAGACTGACCTTTTTCAAAACTTCCATCTGGCCATATGCAACTTCCAGATCTACGATTTTCAGCATTGGTCATCATCCTCCTCTCCTAAATACGCCTCAATCACCTTTTTGTCCTGTTGTACTTCTGCCGGTGAGCCTTCAGCGATCTTTTGCCCGTAGTTCAGGACCAGGATTCTGTCACATACCTTCATGGTGAGGGGAAGATTGTGCTCAATCAGGATTATGGTCTGGCCTTGTGCTTTCAGCTTGAGGATCAGCTCTGTGATCTCGTTGATGGCGAAATTGGAGAGACCGGCGCAGGGTTCATCCAGCATGATGAGCTGCGGGTCTGTAATCAGCACCCGGGCAATCTCCAGCCGGCGCAGATAGCCGAGGCTGACATCTCGGGCTTTTTTATTGGCGATCTCAGTGAGACCGACCAGCTCCATCACGGCTTCCGCCTTTTCCACTACTGCTTTGGTGTGGCTTTTTTTGAAAAAGGAACGTACACCGGTATATTCGTGGATTCCGGAGGCGGCGACTACGTTATCGAGTATTGTCAGGTCGTGCAAGGGTTTGCTAATCTGGAAGGTTCGCGCTATGCCCTTGCGCGCCATCTCATAAGGTGGAGAGCTCTGCACCTCCTGTCCATTCAGAATGACCTTGCCATCTGTAAGCTTGTATACGCCGCAGATGGAGTTGAAAAGGGTGGTCTTACCGGCGCCGTTAGGGCCGATAATACCGAGGGTCTCATGCTCGAAGACTGACATATTAAGGTTATCAACCGCCTTTAGGCCGCCGAAATACATTTTCAGACCTTCTACTCGCAGGATCTCACGCATGTGATTCACCGCCCTTCCTTTTGAGTATTATGGTTATAAGTTGGTTATATTTGCGCAGCAGGAAGCTGTCTTCTCCGAGCAGCCCCTGTGGCTGGAAACGCATCATCAGAACAATGACACCTCCGTACAGAATCATGCGGTAATCGGCGGCAAAGCGCAGAAGCTCTGGTGCCGCGCCAAGCAGTATCGCTCCGATCAATGGGCCACGGATGGTTCCGACGCCGCCCACCACTACCATGGAGATGACACTGATGGATATGACAAAGGCAAAATTGCTTGAGAAAATAAAGGTCATGCGGTGCGCATATATTCCGCCAGTGAGGCCGGCGATAGCCGTGCCGAGGATGAAAGTAAGGACCTTATAATGGCTGATATTGACGCCGAAGGAGAGCGCTGCGCCTTCATCGCCGCGCAGGCTGGCCAGCGCCAGACCGAACCAGGAATTGTTCATCTTACGGATCAGCATGCATACCAGCACAATCAGGATTATCAGCAGTACCAGGAAATGGGTGGGTGTCATCTTATTTCCGAAGAAATAGGGTGTTTTGACCGCCATACCCAGGGAACCGCCAAAGATCTCCATATTCTGAAATAAAGCTACCATGACAAAGTTTATGCCGATAGTGGTGATGGCCAGGAAGTCATCACGCAAACGGAGACTTATTACACCGAGGATGGCGCCCAGTGCTCCGGTGACAAGCATCGCCACTGGCAGCGCCAGCCAGAAATTGACACCAGCATTGGTTAAGATAGCGGCTGTATAGGCACCGATGCCAAAGAAGGCGGCATGGCCCATCATCGATTGACCGGCATAGCCGATGATGATGTTCAGGCTCAGGGCCAGCAGCGAAAATACTGCAATGTTGACTGCAACTGTCGTTATATAATTACCCATCTTACCACCCTCCTTATATTTTATTGCCCTTGCTGATCAAACCGGAGGGCTTGATAAGCAAGACCAGAATCAAGACGATGAATGCAACGGAGTCCTTGGGGATGAAAGTGAGGTCGTATGCGGAAAGCATCGTTTCTGCCAGACCAATGAACAATCCTGCGATTACTGTACCTACCGGGCTTCCCAGACCGCCAAGGACAATTATAGACAGCATCTTGTATGAGGGAACCTCGCCCAATGCCGGTGTGATCGAATTGTAAAGTATACCAACCATGATGCCGGCAGCGGCGGCAAAGCCGTATCCAAGGATGTAGCTCAGGGCCATAGCGGAGTTGGTATTAACACCCATAGCCTGTGCAATATCGGAGTCCTCCGCCGTGGCACGCCAGGCCAGACCAAGTTTGGTCTTGTTGAGGACTAGCCATAACACGGTGAAGAGGAGCGTGGTCAGAACGATTATCAGAATCCACGCAGGTACGACCGTCAGCTTTCCGATTTTGATTACGTCGGTGCCAAAATCAATATTATAAGCCTTCGTTCCCGGGCCTGCGATCAGACGAGCCAGGTCTCCGGAGAGTGTAAATAGTCCAACGCTGGCAACCAGTGGTACGATAGGCAGTATGCGCGGCTTGCTTAAGATCGGTGCATAAATATATCTGTGCAGCAGTACTCCAATCAGACCGGTAATCGCCATGGAGAGAAGAAAGGCCAGAACCAAGCTGCCTGTCTTGAAGTAGATGAACCAGCCAATATAAGCTCCGGCTACATATGCACCGGCATTAGCGACATCCAGGATGCGCAGGATACCGTATATAAGTGTCGCACCCATTGCGGTCAGGGCATACACGCTGCCTATCATAATGCCGTTAAGTAATTGCTGTAAAAACATAGGGTCACCTCTTTTTTTATAAGTTGAATCGATAAAGAGCCGGAGGCGCTGCCCATCGCACCGTGCAGTGGGCAGCGCCTCCGGGAATCTTTGGTTATAACATGTTGCTTATGCGATGTCGCTAAGGACTACTTTGCAACGGGGGTAATGATTTCCAAATCGGTGATCTCACCGTAAGATTTGAATTTACCATCTGTAACCTGCTGAATCTGGACAGCCTTGACAGCTTCGTGCTTTTCGGTGTATTTGATCAGCTTGCCGGTGACGGTGGTAAAGTCTTTCAAACCTGCAATGGTGTCACGCATAGCGGCGGGATCATCGGTGCCAACTTGACGGATGGCTTCGAAGATTACCTGGAATGCATCATAAGCGGAAGCGCCTACCATGTCAGGTTCAAGTTTATATTCTTCTCTGTAGCGGGTGATGTATTTCTGTGTAGTTTCAGAAACGTCATCACGGTTCATGTTGGTAGTTAGGTATACACCGTTGGCATGTTCGCCTGCGGTGAGTAGGAACTGCCAGGAGTCAGCACCTTCGGTTCCGAGTATCGGAACATCCAGACCCTGCAATTTGCACTGTTTAACAATTTCTGCCGCATGGGCATAGTAGTTGGCAATATATATGAGGTCTGGCTGAACTTTCTCTTTCAGCTTGGTTATGATGGCAGTAAATTCGTTGTCGGAAATGGCTACCTTGTCTAAAGAAACAACCTTTGCGCCGTTAGCTTCAGCATGAGCGGTGAAGGTATTAGAAAGCTCGGTGCCGAAGTCCAGGTCCACAGCGATGATGGCAATTTTCTTAGCACCCAAAGTTTTGACGGCGAATTCAGCGCCGGCCTTGCCCTGAACCTTACCCGGGAAGGACTGGGAGAAAATGAAGTCACCAGCTTTTACAACGTCAGGATGAACTGCGTAAGCTGAGACCATAACTTTACCTGCGTTTTGGATAATCGGAGCTGCAACACGGGTCGGACCGCTGTAGCTGCCACTGACCACGGCGACAACGCCATCCTTGGTGGTAAGCTTTTCAGCGATGCTGACAGCCTGAGTGGTGTCGAGACCATCGTCGTAATTTACCAGTTCTACCTTGCGTCCGTTGATGCCTCCGGCTTCATTAACCAGCTTGACAGCGAGCTTCGCGGAGTTTTCCGCAGAGAGACCATCAGCAGAAGCGGCAGGTGAGGTTACGGGTGCAAAGAAACCTATCTTGATCGGTTCGGTGTTGGCTGGTTTTTCCGTAGCGCCAGGCTCGGAAGTCACCGGTGTATTATTCGGTGAGCATGCAGTAAAGGCGATGATCATCGACAGTGACAGTAACAGAACTAATAATTTTTTCATTTCTTTCCCCTCCATTTAGACTATTATGATGCTAATGATAAGTATTGTAGCTCAATGCAGTCAGAAAATTTCTATAAAGAAAGTATAAAGCTTTTTTGCTGGAATTACAAATGCATTTCGTCCTATTTTTCTGAATATTGCAGATTTTACGCTAAAAAACTGCAATATTCGACATCGGAACACCTAATGATATTAAAGTCGATTGAACAATCGAATATGGTTTTCATTCTTTTATAGAAAGGAAGTTAAAAATGAGTACTAAATATGAAGTTATTTCCAAAAATGATTCTGTAAAAGCATTGGAAGTGAGTTGCTTGAAATACGCAGGGGGAAGGATCAAAGCAGCCTAAACCTTCAAACCCATCCCATATACATCCTTAAGAGCCTTAGCATTCTCTCCTGCTGGCATATAGTCGTCAGTACAAACGCTATACACATCTACCAGGTCCATTTCCTTATAATCGCAGATTTCTTCAAAGGTTGTCTTGACAAGCTCAGGGCCTTTGTTTGGCAGTTCGCCTCCATATGTCATAAGGAGGGCTGCTTTTTTGCCGGTAAAGCTATCTTTGATCGAGCCTAATGCATAGCATCTATCCATGAATGCTTTAAGCTGGGCAGAAACGCTCCACCAGTATATTGGAGTCGCATAGATTACCATATCTGCTTGGCGGAAGAGGGGGTAGAGCTCCTGCATATCGTCCTTTATTGCACATTTGCCTATGTTAACATTGTGGCAAACTTCACATGCAGAACAGCCGTGGATGTTTTTTTCTTGCAGGAAAACCTTTGTGACTTCTGCATCCTTATTAGAATCTTTTATTCCTCTAAGATATTCATTCAACAATAAGCTGGTGTTGCCATTCTTTTTTGGGCTTCCAAGCAGCGCCAGTACTTTCATATCTAAAACCTCCGTGTGTGATTTCTTTTACTTCTTCCCATACTTATGCTGTACAAATTCCTTGAATTTCTCAATCTCTTCGATAGCCTCGGGGGATAAGTCCTCATCGGTGCTATATGTGTTCTCTGGGGAGCGGATTAAGAATTTCTCCTTGGACTTATTAAGGATCTTTTCTGCTGTTTCTCGGATATTGCTTCTGCATAATAAATAATCGATGGACACGTCAAAATAATCGGCCATTTTTATCAATGCTTCTTTATCAGGAAATCTGATATTGATCTCATATTTTGATATGGTTGAGTATGATACGTTTAACATATTCGCAAGGGCATACCTTGTTATGTCTTTCTCTTCTCTTAAATCTCTCAGTCGCTCACCAAATTCCATAAAAATGCACCTCTTTAGTATAATGTTAACACAATATGTCCAAATGAAAAATTCATTGGACTAAATGGAAAAATTTCTATTGACTTTGGACTGTAAGTCCAGTAGTATTGAATAAAGTGGACTATGCGTCTAGTAAAACTCGGAGGTGATGATATGGGCTCGGAGTATTATAAGTGTGAAAGTGAAAAGCGAGGCCCAGAAATGACAATAGTAGAGATGCTTATTTACTCATTAAGGAAACTCGCAGATCGGCTCTTCTTCAGTAAAAATGTGGACAAGGAGTCCGATGGACATATTGTGAAAAAGCAGCTTAGATGTGCTATTTCAAGCTGCTTTGACAAGAATAATATATGCTGTAAGGTTTGTGATATCAAGAAATGCCGCTTTAAGTGCAATTTCATAGATAAAGAGGTATGTGATCATCAGAAGCTGGATTAGTTATGCGATTTGATCCTGTGGATATGTGGATAACTTTGAAACGAAGGAAGCGAAGAAGCAGATTATGGACTTTATGCTTATGCTGAAATAAAGAAGTATTGGAATTGAGGGATTCATTCAGGTATGAATGGATCCCTCAAGTTTTTTGCTTACTTATATGAAGGATAATGTCGAACTATGTAGAAATGTGTAATATATGCACTCTTTATATTAATTCAAATCAAGTATTTTTTCACAGCAATATAAATACCATATAAGTAGAAAACATTGCAGGAAGAAGGTTTACAGTATATGAAGAAACATAGGATACTAGTGCTGCTGCTCATTTTGGTTTTGTGCATGGGTATTATTGCATGCAGCAGCCCGGAAGCAGCGGGGGGGTATGTAAATGCCGGAAATGGGCAGTCGCTCAAAGTGCATTTCATCGATGTGGGGCAGGCAGACGCTATACTTATACAAGGACCAAAGGGTGAGAATATAGTTATCGATGCGGGAAACAATAGCGACAGCGAAATGGTAGTAAGCTATATCAGGAAGCAAGGAGTTAAGGAGCTTAATGCAGTCATAGGCACGCACCCCCATGAGGATCACATAGGCGGTCTTGATGCTGTAATCAAGAGCTTTAATGTGGATAAGGTATATTTGCCCAAGGCAGTGCATACAACGGATACCTTCAGGGATGTACTGAAGGCGGTCAGCGACAAGGGTTTAAAGGTCACAACGGCTGTTAAGGGGGTAAGCATACCTTTATCGGGAATGACTGCTGAGTTCCTGGGCCCGGTAGGCTCAGAGTATGAAAACCTGAACAATCATAGTGCAGTTCTTAAATTGACATACGGAGAGACCAGCTTTCTTTTCCAGGGAGATGCTGAGGTAGAAAGTGAGAAGGATATTTTAAAGAGCGATATGAGCAGCAAGCTGAAGGCGGATGTGCTGAAGGTGGGGCATCATGGAAGCTATAACGCTACAACCCCTGAATATCTTGCAAAGGTAAATCCGAAATATGCAGTTATTATGTCAGGCAAAGGGAATGATTATGGACATCCCCACAAAGAGCCGATGGAGCTTCTAAAGAGCAAAGGTATAGAGATATACAGAACTGACGAGGAAGGGACAATTGTCGCAGAAAGTGATGGAAAAAGCATAACATTCAATGTGAAACCGGACAGCCACAACTATGGCACAGAAAAAACAAATACTCAGAAGCTTTATACTGACTCCACAGGTAATGGACTAATAAAGGGAAACATAAACAGCAGGAGTGAGAAGATATATCACCTTCCGGGAGGCGCTTATTATGATAAGACCGTTCCCGAGAAGTGGTTTAAGACTGAGCAGGAGGCACAGGATGCCGGCTTTAGGCCATCTAGTAAATAATGCCCCTTCCAGGCAAAGGATTGCCTGTCAGCGATGCGGTTTCACCGCACGATTGGACTATTATAAGGTATGCTTAATAAATCTAAGCTTGGAGGTAAAATTATGCAGTGTATTGTTGACAGATTTGAAGGAGATTACGCGGTTGTAGAGTATTATGAGCAGGTGCTGAAGCTTCCGAAAGTGTTCCTGCCTGTGGAAGCCCACGAGGGAGATGTATTGGATGTCCTTATTATGCTTGATGTTAATGAGACTAATAAGATGAAGGCAGAAATAAAAAAACTTATGGACGATGTATGGGAAAAATAAGCGGGCTGGGTTGCCTGGTCGCAATATCACTAAGAAATTCTCCAACAAGCCTGTCATACTCATCACCGTTTTTTACTACTGATTCCGCATGTCTGGCATTGGGGGCAAGGTATAATTTCCTTATCCCTTTCTTGTTGTTGTACATATCAATACTCATTTGTGTAGGTATATATAAATCCTCACTGCCGTGTATGAAGAATATCGGGGTCTCCACATCGGCTATGTCTCTTATTGGAGATATGTCCTTGAGTATCATCCCTGTACGCAGCCTGGTAAATAATCGGGTTATCTGAAATGCAGGGAACGGGGGCAGCTTATATTCTACCTTGAATCTGTATTTAAAAAGCTCTGAAAGATCAGAGAAAGGACAATCTGCTACACAGAAGGATATTCTGGGGTCAATAGCAATATTCTGAAGTGCAATTGCAGCTCCCATGGATTCCCCGTGGACTCCCACCGTGCAGTCATTGCCGCACTTTTCAAATACCCAGTCAGTACAGCTCTTTAGGTCATACTTTTCATAATATCCGAAGGTAGTGTTCTTCCCACCGCTTTCTCCGTGGTTGCGATGATCATAAATCAGTACATTAAAGCCCCGCTTCATGAACATTTCCATATACTTCACTGAGCCATATATTGTATAGGTTATGCCATGACAGATTATAACAGTTTTCATTGAGTTGCCATTAGGGAAGTAAAATCCACGCAGCTCATAGCCATACTGAGACCTTATCCTAACCTCTTCTTTAAGAAGCTTGTCAAAGTACTCCTCGTGCATATTTCCCTTATCGCATTCCATTTGGAGAATCTTCTCACGGGTCTTTATACGAGGGTAAATGACAACCCCGGAAAGATAAAAGCCGGAAGCTGCAAATAAAATAAGCAATAGTGATAATGCAATGTACCAATACATAGTAATACCCCCTGTTTTCTAAACGATATAATTATAGCACAAGGAGGAAGTTGAAGGTTAACATATTATATTCGATGAAAGAATAAAGCATAGACAATTTTTTATAAAATACTCATTATTATGACAAAAATTACCGATTATATAAAAATATGGCCATTTCATATAATCTATATGACAAAATTCGCGTTTTTTCTATAAAATTAATAGTGGATTATTTTCTAAATGTGATGATTATTTGGTATGAACTTCAACCTGCGAAGATAAAAATGAGATGAATTATGTTGGATCTATGTGATATTGATATTATATAAAAACGTAAGAGGGGGAAAAAAATGAGGAAATTAATGTCTAGGTTCTCTTTTTTTATTTTACTGTTATTCTGTTGCAATCTAGTGCTCCCGGGGTATGTCACATTTGCCGGGACAAGCAGTGGAGAAGGTGCTGCGTTTAATCAGGATAAAGAAATAAGCTTCATGCCTCCGAATCCTGAAGTGTATCCGGAGTTTTATGAGAAAGACGGAGATATTTCGGATATTATGAGAGCTTCAGCGAAGTACTCAGTACCAAAGATTGAAAGAGTAGGAGGAGCGGAAAGCATACCTGTTGGGGGAGCAATAGAAAAGGTGCTGGTAATACCAGTATACTTTTCAGATGAAGAGTTTGAACTGGGGCATGATAGCGTTTATTTTGAGAATATAATGCTTCAGATGCAGGATTATTTTGAAGCCAACTCCCAATATAACGATGAAGAAGCAAAAGGAATGTCAATTGCAGCTACAGTAGTTGAAGCGGTATATAGCGACCAAACCATGGCGTATTATGGTGAGGATGGTTCAGATATAGATGATGCTAATGGCGATATTAGTGAGCTTGCTAGAGAGGCTGTGCAGAAGATTGATGCAACAGTTGATTTTAGGGACTATGATACCAATGGTGATGGTACAATTGATCACCTTTTTATTATCCATGCGGGAATAGGACAGGAAGAGAATTTAGATCCAGAAAACGAATTAATATGGTCCCATCGTTGGGCAATTGCCGGTGGCGAGGATACGGATGATGGGATAACTGCTTTTAACTACGCAATGGTGCCAGAGACAGGACAATTGGGAACCTTTGCCCACGAATTCGGCCATGATATTGGATTACCTGACTTATATGATACAAATGATTTAGATTATGGCATGACAGAGGGAGTCGGAGATTGGGACGTTATGGGCTCCGGCTCATGGAATCACAGGGATGGAGAGGATCCGGGGACTTGCCCTGCCAATCTGTCAGCCTGGAGCAGGATGTATTTGGGTTGGGCAGAACTCCGCACCTTAACTCAGAATGAAGGCGCTACTATCTATAGTTCAGATGGAATAAGCCAGGTTCTAAAGTTCTGGACAGCGGGCGACGAATCAGGGAATGAATATTACCTTTCAGAATATAGAATAAAACAGGGTTATGATGAGGGTCTTCCAGGGGAAGGCTTGCTGATATGGCATATTGATCAGCAGCAAGTAAATGCCACTATTGCTGCAAATACACTAAATGCAGATGAGAACAGGCTTGGAGTAGAACTGGAGCAGGCAGACGGTGAATTGGATTTATGGACAATGAGCAATAGAGGTGATGCTGGTGACCCGTTTACGGGTTCAAGCTGGAATGCCAATTTCACAGCAGTGCCTTACAGCTTCAATTATAGCAACATAGACGGTGAATTCAGCTATGTAGCAGTAACCAATATCCGTGGAGCATATGCAGAATATATTATTGAGCCGGACGTACCAGATAAACCGCATATTTATCTTCCGAATAATGGAAGCAACACAAGCACAAGGCCGACATTTTCATGGAATGTATCCTCCCAGGCTGAGTACTATGTGCTTCAAATATCGGAGGATGACAGCTTTGAGTCGGATGTCATGGAATTTGTATTAAGCACAGGGGAAGATGGACTCAATTACTTGGGTGATGCCTTCACTTTTACATTACCGGAAAGTGATGAACTGGCGAAGGATACATCCTATAATCTGCGCATAGTCGGTGTAAATAGTTTAAACAATGAGGGAAATCTAGAATGGACAACAGAGTATAATTTCAGTACGATAGCTGATGGCATGAATATCTCAGAAGTAGGAACAGATATGCCTACTCCAAGAGAAAGACTTGCTACTGTTGGATTGGATGGTAAGATATATGCAATAGGCGGATTCAATGAAAATGGCGCCAGCAGCAAGATGGAGGTATATGACCCGGATACCGACACATGGGATACTTTGGCGGATATGCTTGGAGCAAGGGCAGATCTGGGTGCTGCAGCAGTTAATGGGAAAATATATGCTATAGGCGGCGATATAGGAGCAGATTCAGTTAGAACAGTATATGAATATGATCCGGCTTCGGACGCGTGGGACACTAAAGCAAACATGCTTTTGGGAGTGCGAGGCTTTGGAATAGCGGTCCTTGAAGATAAGATTTACATTGTCGGCGGAGTCGATGAGGATGGCCTATTATCGGATCAGCTGCAAATATATGATCCTTCAGCCGATGCATGGGAGTCCAGGTTCTGTGGAGAAAGTGAATTTACACCCAGGGCTTATCTGGGGGCTGCAGCAGTTAATGGCATGCTTTATGCCATAGGGGGCTGCACAGGTGAAGACAGTTTTTCAACAGACGAAGATAATACCATATATACATTAAGCATAGTGGAGGTATATAACCCGGAAGATGATACATGGCTCCTCGCTGATGATATGCCTGAGGAACTTTCAAGCTTCGGCACTACTGTATTAGGGGATAAGATATATGTTATGGGAGGGTATTCAGACTTTTTTCGCTTTAGCGCTATGATATTTGAGTACGACCCCATTGAAGAATATTGGATAGAAAAAACCAGCATGCAAGCAGAGCGAGCATATCTGGGTGCCGCTTCCTCCGGAGTGAAAATATATGCAGTTGGAGGATCAAGGCTTCAAGGCGGTGCATATCCATATTTTAGTACAGTGGAAACATATGAACCGGAAATGTCTCCCCCACATATAAGATTCAGTTTTGATGGTGTTAATGCAGGAAGGCTCATGGGCATTACTCCTGAAATGGAATACAGTCTTGATGGAGGGGCAAGCTATGTTTCAGCCGTTGAGAACAATCAGCTGCTTACTGCTGCTGAAATAGCAAGCATAACAGTAGAAAATGATATCAGGATAAGAGTGAGGGCAACAGAGAGCGAACCGGCAGGAGTACGTGATATCATACCTATCAGTGTAGAAAAAGCTTTATTTAGAGTAATTGGTGATAATACTCATAATACAATAGAACGTATAGATAGCGAAATGGAATTCAGCACTGATGGCATAAACTGGGTTATGTATAATAATAACTTACCTGATTTAACCGGTAATATAACTATCTATGTGAGATATGCAGCCAATGACAGACTTCTTCCGGGGCCTATATCCACCTTTGTCTTCACTGCATCGCGACCTAGCAGTGGTGGAAGAGGCGGGAGCGGAGGCGGCGGAGGTGGTGGCGGTACGTCGGCTGCCACTCCGGATCCATCTGCTTTAACCATGATTGAGGCTGCAGTAATAGTGAGTAGAACAGCTGCAAATGCATATTTAAATAATGAAAAATATGAAAATGTCATTGTTGACATCCCAAAGAAAGCAACTGAGCAGTCTGCAGCGATAGATACGACTATTTTCAGCATGCTTTCGGAGAAAGGCAAGGGCTTGGTTATAAATGGTAAAAATCTTACCATGGTTTTATCATCTGACGTTCTAAGAAATGAACAGAGAAACCTGGATGGGAAGGACACATATTTTAAGCTGGTTACCGGAGTACTCAATGAGCAGCAAACCAAGGAGAAGGCAGATTTGTTGAAGCAAGCCGCCAATAACGGGCTGACTTTGACGGATAACAATATCTTTGAATTCAACGCTGCTCTTGTCACGAATGACATGCATCAGAGGGTAAGCAGCTTCAATGCACCTATTAGAATAACAATCAGCTTGAAAGACTCTAAGCTTGGTAATATTGATGCTGAAAAGCTGGGTGTATACTATTACAATGAAACAACAAAGACTTGGGATTATATAGGTGGTAAATTTGACGCTGCTGCAAAAGTAATAAGCTTCGATACAACACATTTCAGCTCCTTTGCTGTTATGAGTTACGAGAAGACCTTTCAAGACATCGCGAAACATTGGGCACGACCCTACATAGAAAAGATGGCAGCAAAGCATATAGCACAAGGTACAAATAGTAGATTTGAACCGGAGGCAAGCATATCTAGAGCTGAGTTCACAGCATTGCTGGTACGTGCTTTAGAGCTGAAGGAAAGTAAGGAAGGTACAAAAGCTTCTTATTCAGATATTACTGAAGGAAAATGGTATGCCCCTGAAATCAATAAGGCATATAATTCGGGCATAGCAAAGAAGGAAGATGGAGTTAACTTTAGACCGGATATAGCAATCACGAGGGAAGAAATAGTTGTAATGATTGCGAGGGGCTTACAATATAAGGGTATAGCAGGTAAACCCAGTGAAGATCAAATCACTCAGAGGCTTAAGCAGTTCAGTGATTATGGACAGATATCGCAAAGCGCAAGAGAGCCATTTGCAATAGCAATGGAGAAAGAAATTATAAACGGCAGAATCCCTACCTTGATTTCACCAAAAGGCAGTGCAACACGTGCTGAAGCAATTGTCATGATATACAGGCTTCTAAATCTGAAATAAGATTCTGATAACTATGAAGGACTTTCTCCATATGGAGGGAGTCCTTCCTAGTTATCCCGGAAAAATGTTTTCTAAATTACTTATTATAGCAAAAATATATGGCAGAAACAAATTGATGAAATATTCAGAAAAGATTGTTATTTATTTATTAACAAAGATTGTAGGTTTATTATCATTGTATTATATCAAGAATGATAATAAAATCTAATTAAAGGATATATTGCGAAGGGGTGAAACGTATGAGTAGTAATAACCTGTTTTTTTACAAGGGTGAGGGCAAAATAGAAGGCCAGCAGCTCGCTTTGACTAGTGAGAGAACTGTAATAATCAGAAATGAAGGTTCCGAAGTTGTTGTTGATGACATATGGAATGTTGAAATAAGCCATATGTACGGCAATAGGGTAAAAATCAAGATAGGTCCTAAAGTTACCTACTATCCCCTGAACAAGAAAATTGCAGTTAACGACACTGAAGGTAAGATTATAATAAATATAGTTAATACTGATGAAGAGATAGCGGAATATGAGACAATGGCTGATTCCCAGATGGCCAAAGGCTTGGTAGACTATATACATGAGCATGCGCCGAATCTTTATGCCAAGGAAAGCTTGAATCAGAAGACACTAAACCAGCTTAAGGAGATTAAGGAGCAAATGGACGACCTGGCAAATATGTATTAAAATAATCGCCGATGGTTTCAATAGCATTAAGGATGATAAGAGCTTCCCGATTAAAGCGGGGGCTCTTATTTAATTTGTGGATGTTGCGCATGATGTATTGTATAATATTTTCAAAGAATACAAGAAAATGGAAAGGAAAAAGGTATGGAAAAGGGAAGAAGATTACTATACCTGTTGAAAGCAATCATACTTACCATATTGTTCTGTGCTGCGGTGTATTTCGAAAATGCGCAGCAGCAGAGGCTATTTGTGCTAGTTGCTGTGTTTGTATTATATCTTGCGGCAGGCTTTGGAAGAGGTTTTATAAACCATGAAAGTAAACCATACTACCTATCTTTTATTATTGATATAGCTCTGGTGTATACACTGGAACACAATTCAAGACTTCTGATAAACTACTTCTTTCACTCCTTCTATATAACCATATTGCTTGAAGCGGCGCTGACCCTGGGGCTCAGAAGAGGAATAACCATAGGGGCTGCCGCAGTACTGGCATCGCTTATAAAATACATATACTTGATTTACTATAAGTTTAACCTTTCAAATGTATCACAGTTGGCGTTCTTCCTGATGGTCAATGTGCTGATACTGGTTATTGCGGGTTTTGCACAGCACAGCAAGGAAGAAAAGGAACGGAAGGATGTGCTCTATAAGGAGCTTTTGGATGCCCATAGGAAGCTGAAGCAGTATACCAATGAGGTCAACCGCCTCACTGTAGTGGAGGAAAGGAACCGCATTGCAAGGGACATACATGACACTTTGGGGCACAATATGACAGCACTTATAATGCAGCTGCAGATGGCAGAGCATCTTCTGAAGGAGGATGCCCCCAGGGCAGAGGTACTGCTGGTGAATGCTGTTGTGACTGCGAAGGACAGTCTGGCAGGAATAAGAGAGGTTGTGGAGACTCTGAGAGGAGTTGACACTGAGCTTTCACCTGCAGAGTCTATAAAGAAGCTGATTAGTGAGTTCGCAATAAAGACCGGGGTGGAGATTGGACTTGATATTACAGGGGAGGCTGACATACAGGCTTCGGCGGCAAATATTGCAGTATTTCGTATAATACAAGAAGCAATGACCAATGCTGTTAGGCACGGGAAAGCGACTAGCATATCGGTGAAGCTTGATTATTACTGCGGTTCCATAGAATTTTGCGTGGCAGACAACGGTTCTGGTGCGGAAAAAGTAAATGAAGGCTATGGATTGAAGGGTATCAGGGAAAGGGTTGAAGCCTTTGGTGGGAAAGTCGAATTCGGTGCTGAGGATGGGTTTTATATAAAGGGTATCATGTATATGTGCCTCTTGGCTGAATGCAATTCTAATCCTGTAGAGGCACAACATTTAGGATATGCATTTTTAACACTTGAATGATTGGAAATATGTTGTGTTAAAAAGCACTAGGAGGGAAAAAATGATAAAAGTGCTGTTGGTTGATGATCAGGATATTTTGGTGGAAGGGCTCAAGATGATACTGGGGAAGGAAGAGGACATACAGATCTGCGGAACTGCCAACAATGGCAGGAAGGCCTATGAGACATGCAAATGGAACCGTCCTGATGTTGTGCTGATGGATATAAAGATGCCGGAATTAGACGGGGTAGAAGCGACCGGGATGATAAAAAAGGACTTTCCAAGTGTCAAAGTAATTGTACTTACCACCTTCAACGATGATGAATACATATATGAGGCTATAAAGAACGGTGCCTCAGGCTACCTACTGAAGGATGCCTCGCCTGCAGAGATTGCCGGTGCTGTACGCACTGTTTATAATGGAGGCGCACTTATACAGTCTGAGGTTGCTGTTAAGGTGCTGGACAGATTCTCAGAGCTTGCCAAAGGGAACTTGGAGAGACATTCGGACCCCAGAGTGGAGCTTCTGACCGAGCGGGAGATGGAGATATGCCGCCTTATAGCTGAAGGAAAGAATAATAAAGAAATCGCAGGCGAGCTGTATTTAAGTGAAGGAACTGTAAAGAACCATATTACAAGGGTGCTTATAAAGCTGGAACTTCGGGACAGGACGCAGCTGGCGGTATTTACAATAAAGAATGATCTATAGAGGAACGGGTAACACGGTTTTCCTGCGGAAAAACACTGAAACCCACGAAATACACGGCGGGATAAATATTCTGAAACATAAGTAATAATCGATAATAAGGTAAGTATCTAGATTCACTAAGTCGCTATACAGAATATAAAAGTTAACCGTGTAATTCCGTAGGAATCCGTGAAGCATCCGTGTGTTCAGTGGTTCCCGTACCTTTACCCGTAAGGAATACCCTGACTGTCTCGGGTCTCGAGTCTTGTATCTCGTATCTGACGCAGTCATTATTTTTTGTGCGAAAAGTCATGGGGTAAGCTGCACAATATGTGATTTAAGACACAAGAAATGCAGTTTCTGAAAATGTAAAATGATACTGTAAGATAACTTTGGAGGGATTTAAATGAAAAGGATATTGATTGTTATATTTGCACTTCTTCTTGCAGTGCCATTGGCAAGCTGCAGCTTCGACAGTCTGGGAGATTACAAGAAGGCGGTAGAAAAAACCGAGCAAATAAAAAAAGGCCAGACATCAGGAGAATTCTCAATTGTGGTGGATTTTAAAACTGAAGGAATGACGGAAGATGAGATAAAAGAGATAAATTACTTTAAGGACATGAAAGGAAGCTTCAACGCAGCTTTAGATGAGGATGCTGGAAAGGGAATAATCAGAAGCTACCTGAATTTCGGCGGACTGGGCTTTGATTTTGACCTATTCATGAACGGAAAAGAAGTATTCATGAAGCTGCCGATAGTAGGCAAATATATAAGGCTTGATGAAATGCAGACTCAAATGATTGCCGAGCAGCAGGCTGACGGGGAACAGGAGTTTATTTCCAAGGAAACATTGGATGAACTTAATGCAAAATGGCTTGGAATGCTTACAAAAGAAGACATTTTCAAGGGTAAGGACATAGTGCTCACCACTCCTGACGGTGAGGTAAAGACAACGGAATACACCATAAAGCTGAATGATGAGCAGATTAAAAAACTGGCATCGGACACAATGGATATACTTTCAAAAGATGAAAAGCTCAAAGATAACTACGAAGAGCGTATTAAAAAGAATATAGAGCCGCTAAAGGACACATCCTTTGAAAAGCTGTTTTCCGATATGAAGGAAAACATGAAGGATTATACATCTGAAGGTTTCAGTTATACTGCTTATGTAGATATTGACGGGTATATAGTCAATGAAATAATTGAGTTTGCACCGAAGTTTAAAGATGCTGAGATGCCGGTCAGTATGGTGAGCTACAGGCTGGATATAAAGAACTGGGATATTAACAAGGAACAGAAGTTTGATTTTCCCGTGCTGACAGAGGAAAACACTTTTGACATGGATCAGATGGAGCAAACCATGCCGTTCATGATGGAAGACCTGTTCAATAATAAGAATTAGAGGGTGATGGATATGACGCTGTTAAAGGTTGAAGACTTGCATAAGGATTATGGCAGTACAAAGGCAGTGGATGGAGTCAGCTTCCATGTGGAGCAGGGGGAAGTGTTCGGATTGCTTGGCCCCAATGGAGCTGGGAAGTCTACGATTATTTCAATGGTATCCACTCTGATAGCTCCAACAAAAGGAGAGATATTTTTTGAAGGCAGGAATATTTTTGCAGAAACTAAATCGCTCAGGCAGAAGCTTGGAGTGGTGCCTCAGGATATAGCCCTGTATCCCACCTTGTCTGGTTATGAGAATTTGAGATTCTGGGGGAGCATGTATGGCTTGAAGGGCGAAGGATTAAAGAAAAGAGTCGGTGAAGTGGCAGAAATAATAGGGCTGAACGGCCGTTTGAAGGATCGGGTGGATAAATACTCCGGAGGGATGAAGAGAAGGCTCAATATTGGGGCAGCACTCCTGCACAAGCCTGAGCTGCTTATAATGGATGAACCCACCGTAGGCATAGACCCGCAGTCAAGGAATCATATATTGGATACAGTGCTGGAGCTTAACCGGCAGGGGATGACAATAATCTACACCAGCCACTACATGGAAGAGGTGGAGTACCTGTGCAGCCGCATCTGCATCATGGATCAGGGAAGGATCATAGCCTCCGGAACCCAGGAGGAGCTGGTGGAGCTTATAAAAGGGGAAACACAAGTAAGCCTGAAGCTCGATAAGCTGGATAAGGATATACTTGAAAGACTTAGGTCGATAAGGGAAGTAGCCAAGGCGGAGCTGGTACTGGATGAAATAGCTATATCGGGTGAAAACGTTGATATAATACTGGCAGATATTATTGCCAGGGTAACAGAGAATGGAAGGCGCATTTCTTCTATTGACGTCAAGAAGCCAAACCTCGAAGCTGTTTTCCTTCACTTGACAGGAAAGGCTCTGAGGGATTAAGGAGAATGGGTATGAAGCTTATAAGCATTATAACAAAGGATTTAAAAACGATACTGAGTGATAAGAAGGCTTTGGCGGTAATCATATTCATGCCCCTGGTGCTTATGGTGATATTGAGTTCTGCTTTGAAAGGGAACTTCATTAGCGGAGGCGCAGGGGATATGACAAAGGTAAGCATAGCTGTTGTGAAGCAATACGACAGGGAATATGACTCCCAGAGGTTTGACAGCACCTTAAGCAATGGTTTCCTTGCTCAGGGAATGGGTGACGAGGCTGCGGAGGAGCTAAGAGCGACCAGTGACGACGTTGATCCGGAGGAAATATTTTTTGAGGATTTTCTAGGCAGTGAAGAGGTAAGCAAAATAATAGCATACAGGATAGAGGAGGAGGACAGGGCTCTTGAGCTCCTGAAAAGCGGAGAAGTTTCTGCGGCTGTTCTTCTTCCTGAGAATTTTGTATATGATATGAAGATAAATCTGCTCACACCCTTCAGGAATAAGGTGGATATCAAAGTAATGACGCATCCGGACAGGAGCATAAGCGGTCAGGTGGTTCAGAGTGTTGTGGAGGCTTATTCTGATGCAATGACTTCGGTTGTAATAGGCAAGAATGTTCTTATTGAGGCTGCTATGGAGCAGGACCTTGCGGGCGACGGCTTCAAGGGCATGAAGGACGCAATGGACGGAATCACCAATGTAATGAAGAGTATCAGGATAAACATTAATGATATCTCGGTGGAAGGCAGGAAGAATATTTCCAGTTTCGATTATTATGCTGTGGCTATGCTGGCGATGTTCATACTCTTTGCCGCAAGTCACGGCGGGAGAATGCTTCTGGAGGAAAAGGAGAACATAACCTACCAGAGGATGATAATAGCCGGCACAACGAAACTTGGAATACTGGCAGGCAAGTTCTTTACTGTATTCTTGATTGCCTTGCTTCAGATGGGTATTATGATTGCATTCTCACATTTTGTTTTGAAGGTTCAGTGGGGCGGCACAACTCCTATTTTACTAATAAGTCTCAGCGCCGCATTTGCAATTGCAGGGATAGGGAGCGCTCTTGCAGCAGCCACTTATAAGGCAGGAAATTATAAAATGGCCAGCATATTTGAGACAGCGTTTATACAGACTATGGCACTACTGGGAGGCAGCTTCTTCCCAATAGACATTATGCCATCAATATTTCAGAAGCTCAGTGTTATATCAGTTAATGGGGTAGTTTTGAAAGCATATCTTAAGATCATGAGGGGATATGGGACAGCGGAGGTAATGAGTCACATTGCCATACTAGCAAGTATCGGGGTTTTGTTTGCACTGTTATCGTTGATTATACTCAGAGAGAAGGGAGGGATTGCGGATGCTAAGTATAATCAGGTTAAGACTCTTAAGGCTTAAGGACGAGATAGTGGTATTTGTGCTGATGACTGTCATGGCCTTTGGCCTCACCGCAATATTCGGGGCCTCCTTCGATGGGTTCAGACCTACAGTGCTGATTGTAGATGAGGATAAAGGCAGCTATTCGGAGGTTTTCATAAATGAGCTAAAGGATAATAACGCTATTAACTTCGCAGCCTCAGATATGAAAAATGCAACAGCAGAAGTGGAAGAGGGCAAGGTACTTGCTGCATTGGTAATACAGAAAGGGTTTAGTGAGGATATAAAAGGCGGTGAGCGGGTATCGCTGGGAGTAATGAAGATTAAAGATGATACTTTGATACTCACCCTTCAGAAGCTGGTATCCGGGATTGCGCAGAAAATGGCAGGGGGAACAAGGATAGCAGATATCACAGCAGATTTCATACAGGCTCAGAAGCCTGAAGTTGAGCGGCAGGCTGTGACGGCAGCTGCATACGGAGATGTGATGGACGCTTGGAAATACAAGAGGCCTATAGAGGTAACATCTTCTGTTGCTGAAACTGGATCAAGCAGCAGTTATAACAACTTGAAGCATTCGATGATTGGCTTCTCTTTATTCTTCTCGATGTACACAATGGTGTTTGGAATAGGTACAATATTAAATGACAGACAGTACAAGACCTGGCAGAGGATGCTCATTTCACCCGTATCCAAGGCGTCGATACTTGGGGGCAGCATGGTGGTGGCATATATCACCGGTGCCATTCAAATAGGAGTATTGATACTTGGAGGCAAATATCTGCTGGGAATAGACTGGGGAAGCAGTATACCGGGAGTCTTGATGGTAGCGGCAGCATTTGTATTCACTGTTACCGCAATGGGCTTGCTGCTGTCAGGTGTGGTAAAGACCCACGCTCAGCTTTCTGCGATAACTCCGGTGGTGCTTACCAGCACTTCAATGCTCGGAGGCTGCATGTGGCCATTAGAGATAGTCAATTCAAAGCTGATGTTGTTTTTGGCTGAGCTTACACCTCAGAAATGGGCGGTACAGGGTATGGAAAGCATAGCTAGCAAGGGCATGGGCTTTGAAGCGGCGGTTTTACCGACACTTGTGCTTTTGGCAATGGGGATGGTTTTCTTTGCTGCAGGGGTGAAGGTCATGAAGTTCGATTGAATTCTTTAGTAAAAAGTCAAAATATTATGGATAATATTTACAAGCAGAGTTATAATATATATATATCTATTGAGTGGGGGATTAACTCAGCTGGTTAGAGTGCCATCGTCACAAGGTGGAAGTCGCAGGTTCGAGCCCCGTATCCCCCACCATTCCTATGAAATTGCAGAGCTGCCGTGAGGCTGTTCTATTTTTTTGTATTTTTAGACGTTTTTGTGACGCTGTTTGGGATAGAATAAATGTATATGAATTTAGAAAATACGCGGTGAAAGGATGATTAATATGGAGAATAAAGTACCTAGCGACATAGAAATAGCTCAGCAGGCGAAAATGAAGCCTGTATCAGAGATTGCAGAACAGTGGGGAATACAAGAGGATGAGCTGGAGCTTTACGGGAAATATAAGGCAAAAATCAACCTCAGCATTTTTGATAGACTTAAGGATAAGCCTGATGGCAAACTGATATTGGTTACGGCTATCACTCCAACTCCAGCAGGAGAAGGCAAGTCAACAACTACAGTAGGCTTAGGCCAGGCGCTTAACAAAATAGGCAAAAAAACAGTAATTGCCTTAAGAGAACCATCTTTGGGCCCGGTTTTCGGGGTGAAAGGCGGAGCTGCAGGCGGCGGCTATGCCCAGGTAGTGCCTATGGAGGATATCAATCTCCATTTTACTGGTGATATGCATGCTATAACAACAGCTAACAACCTGCTTTCTGCAATAATAGACAATCATTTCAATAATGGAAATTCACTGAATATAGACCCAAGACAGATAGTTTGGAAAAGAGTAATGGATATGAACGACAGGGCGCTCCGTGAGGTGGTTGTAGGCCTTGGAGGCAAAGCCAACGGCTTTGTAAGACAGGATGGCTTCATGATTACTGTGGCTTCTGAAATAATGGCTATTCTCTGCCTTTCCAATGATTTGATGGATTTGAAGGAAAGACTCGGGAGAATGGTTATTGCATATAACTTTGCGGGCGGACCGGTTACATGTGCTGATTTAAAGGTTCAGGGAGCAATGGCAATGCTTATGAAGGATGCAATAAAACCTAACCTGGTGCAGACACTGGAGAATACACCAGCACTTATACACGGCGGACCTTTTGCCAATATAGCTCACGGCTGCAACAGCATAATGGCTACCAAGCTGGGACTTAAGCTTGGTGAATACCTTGTTACAGAGGCAGGCTTCGGTGCTGACCTTGGAGCAGAGAAGTTCCTGGACATCAAATGCCGCTATGGAGGATTAAAGCCTTCAGCTGTTGTAATAGTAGCAACTATTCGTGCTCTTAAGATGCATGGCGGAGTAGTAAAGGCGGAGTTGGGCAAAGAAAATCTTGAAGCAGTGGATAAAGGCTTTGCAAACCTTGAAAAACAGGTTGAAAATATCCGCAGGTTCGGACTGCCTGCAATGATTGCTGTAAACCGTTTTGTAAGTGATACAGAGGCAGAAATTGAACTCCTTATCAAGAAGTGCAAAATTTATGGTGTGGAAGTTTCACTGAACGAGTGTTGGGAAAAAGGCGGAGAAGGTGGAATACATATGGCTGAAACCTTGGTGAAGATGGTAGAGGCTTCAGCGCCTGATTTCAAGTACCTTTATGATGTTGAAATGCCTATAGCAGATAAGATAGATGCAATAGTAAAAGAAATCTATGGTGGAGACGGCGTAGTTTTCTCTTCTAAAGCTCAAAAGGAGATAAAGAAGCTGGTGGAAATAGGCTTGGATAAGCTGCCTATATGCATGGCAAAGACACAGTATTCACTGTCTGATGATCCAAGTCTTTTAGGTGCTCCAAAGGGCTTCAAGGTAAATGTAAAAGAGGTAAGGGTATCTGCCGGAGCAGGCTTCATAGTATGTCTGACAGGAGATATAATGATAATGCCGGGACTTCCAAAGGTACCAGCCGCAGAAAAAATTGACATCGATGAGAATGGCGTAATCACAGGATTATTCTAAATATAATGTAAAATGCTGTGTCTTATACAGAATTTTTATGGGAGGGTTAAAAATGGTCAGTAACCGCGAAATAGCACAAGCAATGATAGTCAAACTTGATAATGTGCTGCCGGAGTATCAGAAATTTGTTGAAGGAATCCGCAGGGCTCCGGACAGAGGCTTTAAGCTTACCTCTGCCCAGACCGAGACGGCGCTTAAGAATGCGCTTCGTTATATACCGGAAGAACTCCACGAGAAAGTAGCTCCTGAATTTTTGGAAGAGCTTCTGATAATGGGCAGAATATACGGATATCGTTTCAGACCTGAGGGAGACCTTAAGGCGAAGGGTATAGACGAATACAAAGGGAACTGCATTGAAGGCAAGGCATTCCAGGTAATGATAAACAACAACCTCAGCTTTGATATAGCGCTGTACCCCTATGAACTGGTTACCTACGGGGAGACCGGATCTGTATGCCAGAATTGGATGCAGTACAGATTATTGACAAAGTACCTTGAAACAATGACAAATGAGCAGACTTTGGTTGTGGAATCAGGCCATCCGGTAGGATTATTCAGATCCAAGCCTGAGGCTCCAAGGGTAATAATAACCAATGCTCTTATGGTAGGTATGTTTGACAACCCAAAGGATTGGGATATTGCAGAGCAGATGGGGGTAGCCAACTACGGGCAGATGACTGCCGGAGGCTGGATGTACATAGGACCGCAGGGAATAGTACATGGCACCTTCAACACTCTCTTGAATGCAGGCAGAAAAATACTTGGGATACCTCAGGATGAGGACCTTAAAGGAAGACTGTTTATTACCTCAGGACTTGGCGGTATGAGCGGAGCTCAGCCAAAGGCAGTTGAGATTGCAAATGGAGTAGGAATAATTGCTGAAGTGGATTACTCCAGGATAAAAACAAGACTCAATCAGGGTTGGGTTAAAAAGGTATCCTCAGATCTTAAGGAAGTATTTGAAGCTGCACATGAGTATATGAAGAAGAGGGAGCCTATGTCCATTGCTTATCATGGAAACATAGTTGATCTTCTTGAGTATGCAGTGAAAAATGATATTAAGATAGAGCTTCTATCAGATCAGACCTCCTGCCACGCAGTCTATGAAGGGGGCTACTGTCCTCAGGGAGTTTCTTTCGAGCAGAGGACACAGATGCTGAAGTCTGACAGGGAGAACTTCAAGAAGCTGGTTGACCAGTCCTTGAGAAAGCACTTCGAAATGATAAAGGCATTGGTAGCAAAGGGGACTTACTTCTTCGACTATGGCAACGCATTCATGAAATCGGTTTATGATGCCGGAGTTAGTGAGATATCCAAGAATGGAATAGACGAGAAGGATGGATTCATATGGCCTTCCTATGTAGAGGACATCATGGGGCCGGAGCTCTTTGACTATGGCTATGGACCCTTCAGATGGGTATGCCTCAGTGGCAAGCATGAAGATCTGATAAAAACCGATAAGGCTGCTATGGATTGCATAGACCCCGATAGAAGAGGGCAGGATAGGGACAATTATGTATGGATCAGGGATGCAGAAAAGAACCAGCTGGTTGTTGGCACCCAAGCAAGGATATTGTACCAGGATGCTATGGGAAGAACAAAAATAGCGCTGAAATTCAACGAAATGGTTAGAAAGGGCGAAGTAGGGCCGATAATGCTGGGACGTGACCATCACGACGTAAGCGGCACTGACTCTCCTTTCAGGGAAACCTCAAACATAAAGGACGGCAGCAATGTAATGGCTGATATGGCTACTCAGTGCTTCGCAGGAAATGCGGCAAGGGGAATGAGCCTTATAGCACTCCATAACGGCGGCGGTGTAGGTATAGGAAAATCCATCAATGGCGGTTTTGGAATGGTTCTGGATGGCAGCGAAAGAGCTGACAACATACTGAAAACAGCTATGCCCTGGGATGTAATGGGTGGAGTTGCTAGGCGCGCCTGGGCGAGAAATGAAAACTCAATTACTACAAGTATGGAATACAACAAAGATAATCAAAAAACAGACCATATAACCATACCATATATTCCAAAGGAAGAGTTGGTTAAGGGCTTGGTCGAAAAGGCATTTAAAAAATAGGGGGAGACAAAAAATGAGCAGTATGAGCAAACTAATTGAATGTGTGCCGAATTTCAGCGAAGGCAGGGATTTGGACAAAATAGAGAAAATAGTAAATCCCTTCAGGGGAAAAGACGGCGTCAAGCTTTTGGACTACAAAAGGGATGCGGACCACAACAGAGTTGTTGTTACAGTTGTAGGAGAACCTCAGGCGGTTAAGAATGCGGTGCTTGAAGCCATGGGTATTGCAATTGAGCTGATTGATTTGACAAAGCATCAGGGACAGCATCCTAGAATGGGAGCTGTAGATGTAGTGCCTTTCATACCCATAAAAAATGTGAGTATGACTGAAGCAGTTGAGCTTGCAAAGGAAGTAGCCAAGGAAGCATCAGAAAAGTACAATCTTCCGATATTCTTATATGAGAAGGCAGCCACGGACCCACAAAGAGAGAACCTGGCAAACATCCGCAAAGGTGAATTTGAAGGTATGGCAGAAAAGATAAAGCTGCCTGAGTGGAAACCGGACTATGGTACAGCAGCGATACATCCTACAGCCGGTGCAACAGTAATCGGCGCTAGAATGCCGCTTGTAGCATTTAATGTTAACTTGAGTACAAACAGCATGGATATCGCTAATAAGATTGCAAGGAATGTAAGATTCCTAAACGGTGGCTTGAGATACTGCAAGGCAATAGGCATCGAGCTTAAGGACAGGGGAATAGTACAGATTTCCATGAATATGACAGACTATACAAAAACAGCGCTTTACAGATCCTTTGAACTCGTCAGGATAGAAGCGGCAAGATACGGTGTGAGCATAGTGGGCAGTGAGATAATAGGATTGCTGCCTATGGAAGCGCTCATTGACACAGCTGTGTACTACTTGGGCGTGGAGGACTTCTCCATGGAACAGATTCTTGAAAACAGGTTGATGGAATAATTGTAGGGGCGATTCACGAATCGCCCTTTTTTCATATCTTTACATATTCGAACTTGTTGCCTCGCCATTTCAGGAACTTTATAAAGTCATCGTACAGTATTGAAACAGTAACTGTATTGACATTGGGATGAAGGCATATATGCTTTGAATTCTTGAGGGCTTCATCTATAAGAACTGTGACTTCCTTTCCTTCATCATTCAACAGTCCAAGGGGAGTGACGGAGCCAGGGGTCAAGCCCAGATATTTAGAAAGCCTTTCTGATGAAGCAAAGCTTAAGCGAGTGCTGCCTATCTGCGCTGAAAGATTCTTAAGGTCTGCTTTTTTTTCCGGGGACACAAGGACCAGATAGTGCTTATCCCCATTGTGATTCCTGACAAAGAGGTTCTTGCAGTGCCGGCCTTCCATTTTCAGTCTCATATTATCAAGGTCTTGTATTGTATATGCGGGTATATGTTCATATCGTGTATACGGGATTTCCAATTTTTTAAATGCATCGTAAACATTCTTTTCATTTTCGGACATCATGTCTTTATCCTCCAATACATTTCGCGAAAAACATTTCATCTTCTTAATTCAAATTTCGCGTAAATGTTTCCTTAATTTTTATTGAATTCGCACGACACCCAATAGGAATGCCTTTGTGCGTTCAATATCGAAACGGATTACTAATAATTATCCTACCACATTATAGAAATTATACAAGCTTTAAGGAATTTATTGTACCAGATGTTTTGCATAAAACATTTTCCTTGGTTTCATAGGTTGCCTATTTCTTCCTTGAAGCAGCTTTAATGCAACCTATATATAAACTTAAACAAAAAGATATGGTAAAATGAATGTATGTCTGACGATATGAGAAATGGAATGAAAGAAGGTGGTAGGATGAGTTCCGTACAGGTTAAGCTGCTTCAGGCTCCGCTGGTTCTAAAAGACAGTGAGCAGATTGTATTTCCCTTTAAGAAGGCTGAGGCTCTGTTTTACTATCTTGTTGTAAACAAGCAGGCTTCAAGGGATGAATTGGTGGATCTTCTCTGGGGGGAAACTGATGAGGAAACGGCCAGAAAAAACCTGCGCCACGCCATATACATGATACGAAAGGCTTTCGATGCGGAAATTATCATATCACCCCAGAAATCAACTGTATTGCTTAACCCTGACATCGAAATAAAAACAGACCTGCAAAGCTTCCTCCAGGAGGAGGAAAGTGCTTTAGAGGCATATGGCGGTGAGTTCCTCAAGGGCTTTCTGGTTAAGGATGGGGAGAAGTATGAAGAATGGATGTTCCAATGCAGGGATTATTATAGAGACAAGTATATAGCCGGGCTATATGAAAAGCTTAATCAATGCAGCATGAAAAGTGAGAACAGTAAGCTTGAATACTATTCAAAGCTGCTTATCAACGAGGATCCCTTGGATGAAAGACCTTACAGACTGCTCATGGAGAGCTATGGCAGCATAGGGGCTTATCATAAGGCTGAGGAGCTTTATCTCAGGCTGAAGCACACCTTGGGACAGGAGCTTGGTATAGCACCGGATAGTAAAACCGAGAAGCTGCATAAGAATAATCTGGCAAGGCGCAGTATAGAGGATAACAAGAGGGACAGCGCCAGGGGATTTTTCTTTGGACGGTCCAGGGAGCTGGACATAATAAGGGAGCAGTTTGAAAGCTTCAGTCTTCAGAAGGGAAACAAGTCAATCCTGATAGTTGGTGAGGCAGGAATAGGTAAGACAAGGCTTAAGGAGCGCGTTTTTGAAAATGTGGATGAAAGCAGCCTATATGTAATTAACTCCAATTGCTATCAAGCTGAGGAGGATTATCCACTTAAGCCGTGGAATCAGGTCTTTTCGACCTTAGCAGAGATAATAAAGGAAGAAAACATAGAAATACCTCAGCTATGGAAAAACATAATTGTACGTCTTTTTCCGGCCTTTGATCCTGAGGTACAGACTGCTGCCGATACCCTCATTGAGCGTACAGACAAGGTGAAATACAAGGTAGTTGAGGAAGCGGTGCTGGAGGTGCTTAAAAAGGTAAGCAGGAAAAAGAAGCTGGCAATTGTCTTCGAGGACCTGCACTGGATGGACAGCACCAGTATCAGGCTATTGAGCTTTGTGCTCAGGCGTCTGGGCGGCAGCGGGGTTATGGTGGTTGCCACCTGCCGCAACAGCTATGAAAAAAGGATAGAGCAGTTTATTGCCGCCATGGTAAAGGATGGGCTGGTGGAAAAGCTTGTGCTTTCAAGGTTCACAAGGGATGAGGTAGAAGGGTTCATTATGGAGCTTCTGCCTCAGCAGCAGCTATCCCAGGAGATGAGGAAACGTATATACGAGGAAACAGAGGGAAATGCCTTTTTTCTTATAGAGCTCCTGAATACCGTCAAGGAGAAGGGGGTTATAGGTGAAATCTCCGGCAAAGCCCAGGACATATTGAAGAGCAGGATTATTGACATACCTGAAGAGGGGATGAAGCTTCTTAATATCACATCCATGTTCTTTGACAGGGTTGACCTGGATATGCTTCAAACCCTAAGCGGCAGGGATGAATCGGAGCTTCTGGACACACTTGAGGAGCTGCAAGGCAGATATATCATTAGAGAAGTAGAGAATGGCGAGGATATAAGCTTTGAGTTCACACACAATAAGCTTAGAGAGTTCATATACGGACTTCAGTCCACCTCCAGACGCAAAATTTTGCATAATCGTATCGGACAAGCTTTGGAGAAGCGGCTTACAGGAGGCTTCGAGGATAGGTTCTTATACCCAAAACTGATATACCATTTCTCAAATGGGGGAAACAAGCTGGCCGGGTTGAACTACCGCATTAAAAACCTTGATATATATTCTGATTTCAGTCATGAGCTTTTCCCCGTACAATACGACGATGTAGAAGCAGGGGGACAGTCCTTTATCAAGCAGGAGGAATCTATCAAATACCTGGAGGAGCTTGAGGAGCAGCTGAAGGAAATCAAGGGACAGGACAAGAATAACCAGGAGATACTCAAGCTGGAGCTTGCTTTATACTATGCTAAAGGCAGTTACTGCATACAGGAAGGGGAATACGGCCTGGGAGTCAAAGCAATCAAGGATATGCTGGAGCGTGCCTGCGAAAGCGGTGACTTCCGATATGTGCTGAAGGGTTGCAGGCGGATGATATATTATGGGATTCAGGTTCACAACACCGAACTGATGCAGGAGTATCTGACAAAAGGGATAGAACTTGCAGGCCAGCATAACCAAATGAAGGAAATGGGCATATTACTGCGCTTGAAGGGCTTACAAAGGCTTATGACAGAAAACTACGAAGAGGCTGAAGAAACTTTGAAGCATTCCATTGGAGTATTTGAAGCACTGAATAGGCAGGAAGACCGGTATTCATTGAATATCGCAGCTGCATATAACTATGTGGGGGAAATCCGCCGCTACAATATGAGATTCTCAGAGGCACTGAAATATTATGATAAGGCGATGGATATATGTGATGAAAAGAGAATTTTCAGGGGAATAGCAGTTTTTAGTACAAATGCGGGCAAGGCCGCTTTTGATATGGGGGATTACCATCGTGCGAAAAGCTACTTTATGAAAGCAATAAAGGATTACAACCAGATGGATACGCTGCTGGGACGCTCCACTGCAGAAGGCTATATGGCACTTCTGCTTATAAGGGAAACAAGATATGAAGAAGCGCTGGAGTATATGCAAAGAAGCGAGATATACTCTGAGAAGCTGAAAAGTCCTTATGAGCTGGGCTTGGTCTGCAGGGTTAAAGCGGAAATAAAGATGAAGCTGGACAGGAATCCAAAGCCCAGGAGTATCTTCGAAAAGCATCTTCCTCTGACGGTCAGCGAATACTGCAGTCAAGGGATTAAGCATCTGAGCGGTGTCAGGAACTGTTACGAAAGAGGAATATTAGAGGTACTAGCAAAGAATAAGGGATAAAGATTCATATAATATAAAGACTGCGTCTTAAGCAACGGGGGAACGGGTACCACGGTTTTCCTTCGGAAAAACACTGAAATCCACTAAATTACACGGCTGGGAGGATATCCATTAATGAAACCATCTACAGCCTAATATGTCATCCTGAGCAAAGCGAAGGATCTTAGACCCTCAAGCAATACTTGAAACTATAAGTCTGGGTCAACATAAAACATAAGATTCTTCACTGCGTTCAGAATGACAAATATAAAATTAACCGTGCAATTCCGTAGGAATCCGTGGAACATCCGTGTGTTCAGTGGTACCCGTTCCTTCGTTCCCCTGTGTCACATTATTCTACAAATGAGTAATTATCGGCAGCTTCACATGGCTTGGGTATTGTCCATTATGATATATTTTCTGCACTGCACACACCATTTCCACATCATCGGGCACATTATTTCCGGTATTGTGGTTGGGGAAGGCGAGGTTCTTTGCTCCTGAAGTTATTGTTACCCTGATTCGATGCCCCTTCTTAAATACATTTGCTGTCTTTGCCATTCGTATCTCATATTTTTCAACTGCACCTGGCTCTATAAGTTCCGGCTTCTCAAAGGACTTTCTATATCTAGCCCTTAATATTCCATCTGTAAGACGTATGGAATTCCCTTCCTCATCCACATCCTCCAGCCGTACGATCCAGTCGGTATCCCTGGCAGAGCTGGCAGCATATATTTCTGCAAATATATTGCCTGCTATTGCGACATCGCTTTCCAAAGGACTGGAGGTGTAAACCAGCACATCGTCTCTCTTGTCTACGTCCTTGTAATTTTCAGGGACGTTCATCTCGTTTTCAGAGACATCGATAAGGAAGGGGGTGGGGTCTTTAGGGTCGAATACATAGGTGTCATAAGGCTCATCCCCAGCAGTAGTCATGTCAAGTTTTCCATCCCCACTGCTGGTCTTTGAATTTCCAGAGCTATGAATGTAAGCGTTTTTATATACTGCTTGTTCAGGCGGCCATTTTTCAGCCTTTTCCCACTGATTGGCTCCTACCATATAGTACTGCACTACGGGTTCCTTCTCCACGCCGTTATCGATATTTTTCAGGAACCTGTCAAACCAACGTAAGCACAGCACATCAAGGTCATATCTTATAGCAGTATTCCCAAAGGCAACCCCATGGATATCCCTTGTACTGTTGAACTGATGGAACCAAGGCCCAAAGATGAGTTTCTGATTCTTCCTCTTGTTCCGCTCATTCATTTCCCATGCTGCCGTGGATCCCATGCCGTTGTCGTCATACCAGCCGGAAATTATAATGGAGGGAACATCTATCTTGTGAGAATCTAAGGTCCAGTCAATATTCTGCCAGAATTCATCATTATTAGGATGCTGCATATGCTCATCCCAGAAGTGTATATTTCTTCCCAAAGCTCTTTGAGGAATATCCTTAATAGGGCGTATGGCAGCCACTTCAGCCCAATCATCACGCTTTAAGGCTTCCTTGTTGGAGCTTTTATCCGCCATCATAAACGCCCAGGCAAGTGAGCCGGAGGAATATATGCCACCCCTTCTCTCAATGTCTATGAAGGTAGGCCCTGAAGTAACCATAGATACCAGCGCTTTCAGATGAGGATTGCCGCTTGCTGCCGTTGCCCACTGGACATTGCCCAAGTACGAGGCGCCTGTCATGCCGACATTTCCATCAGACCAAGGCTGTTCGGCTATCCAGTTCAAGGTGTCGTTCCCATCTTCTCTATCATATTTATACGGAACCCATTCCCCGTCGGAATCATCTCTGCCACGTACATCTTGTATTACCAGAGCATAGCCTCTTCTTACGAAGCGGTGCCAGAATTCTATGCTGCTGTATCTTCCGTAGGGTGTTCTTATTAATACAGTTGGATATCTTTTGGAGTCATCAGAAGGACAAGGCAGCCATATATCTGTGGCTAAACTCGCTCCATCTCTTGTTATTACATGGAATGTACCTATATTCTTCACATTATGGCTGTCTCTTGATATTAAAGGGTCGTCCCACTGCTTCAAAGGGGTCAGGGCTTCATATCCCGGTTTTACCAGCATATTGCAGCGGTCTCTTGCTGTCATTATGAACCCTATAATTGAGCCATTACTCTCCACAATATCCAAAGGCAGGCCGCTGCCCTGCATAGCCCATATCCAGGCTGTATCCTTCTGCCCACGGGCTTTGCTTTCAACTTTCATATACCGGCTGTATCTTTTGCCGGAGGGAAGCAATATTTCGTCATCAGTTTCCCAGTTCACGGCTTCAGCCTCATTTAGGCATTGCAATACAGCAGGCATAAGTCTATCGTATTCATTGCTTGCTGGATCAAACACACTGTAGGTCGGCCATTCACCGGTTTCTATATCCTTTGAGCGATACTTTACGCCAGACTTGCCAAATATAAAATCGGCAGTATGGCTTCCCGATCTGTAAAAACGAAATTCCCACTCACTGTTTTTCATAAGATCCCTCCTAATATTGAAAGGCTGACAGCAACAATTATCTAAGTTTTATTATATATAAACCATTCTAGAAATACTAGCAAGCATTAAAAGACCTTGGGGTAATTCCCAAGGCCTTTTGCCTCTACCTGAACAGTACTTTGGCAATCAGCCGGAGGAGGTACATGAGCAGCCCCAGGAGCAGCAGAAGCAGACTGACCCACATGAAGAGGTCTTTGACACTTGTCATTATATTTGCTAATACATAATATGCAGAAAAACCAGGGGTTAGAAAGCTGTGTGCAAGTGTTTTTGCTGCAAAAAAATCTAAGAACGTATACGTATTATTAAGCTTACAAATAATAATCAAGAGGTGATTATTATGAAAAATGATAATAATAAGAAAAACGTGATAAGAAAGCACAATCCTACACTTACGGATATAAACAGGGCAGCAGAAAGGCAGGAGTTCATAGACCCTGAAAAAGGACCTGAGAATAAAGGCAAAAAGCGCTAATTATCAGTTAAAGGCGGTATGATGAATGAAATCGATAGATATCCTTGTAGAAGAGCATAGGTATATAAAAATGGTGCTTAAGGAAATTAGGAGACAGTGCGTAGAAATTGTGAGGGGCGAAGATATTGATTTCCAGCTGTTTTACAACGTAATTGACTTTGTGCGGAATTTTGCAGACAAGTATCATCATAAGAAGGAGGAAGACAGACTTTTCAACATCATGGCTGAGCAGCTGGAACTTGGGGTAGTAAGTGGCCCTATAGCGGGGATGCTTATGGAGCATGACATTGGCAGGGCTCACATTAAGGATTTGGAAAATGCTTTGAAGGAATGCCAAAAAGGCAATATGGATGCCAAGGTGGATATCATAGCGAATGCTATAGGCTACGAGCAGCTGCTTTTAAAGCATATAGACAAGGAAGATAATGCAATATACAAGCACGCAGAGAGGCGCTTGTCCAAGGAGACCCTGGAGAAGCTGGATACAGAATTTGAAGCTGTAGAAAAGGACAGCCAGAATACTGCAACAAGGAATAAGTATATTGAGTTCGCAAAGAGCTTAGGCGGCAATTCATAAGTAAAACAGGGCAGTTCATATGAACTGCCTTCTTAATCAATAGTCAGTATATATATTAGTGTAACCGTATATTAAGTGATAATGGCCGTTGTCCAAGGTGGTTATACTCTGAAAGTAATGCACATGCCCACCTTCTACCTCAATGTCCGGGCTGGTTACTACCGAATAGTAATGCACATGGTCGTTTTCTTCGGTGGTATAGCCGGACAGATAGTGGACATGCCCGCCAAAATCAGGGTTCCTGGTTGTTGTTCCAGAAAAATCATGAAAATGTCCGGCAGCCTTGCTGGTTCTGCTTTCATAGCTGTGCGTGTGCATTTCGTCATACATGCTATGCACCCCCCCTCTTATTAATCTATGCTAAAGCAGCACTTTTGGATATTGCGGAATATAAATTTGCACAAGTCTTACAGTCAGACATTTTAAAATGCAGGCTTGCGGGATGCAGCCTGTGTTTTTTTTATTTATGGTGCTAATATTGTCTATTCATTAGTGTTGATGTATCATAAGGTTAAAATAAAATGCTGAAAACGGTGGGGTAGATATGAAGGGAAGAATACTGGTCGTTGATGATGACAGGAATATAGCGGATCTCATAAGGCTATACCTGGAAAAGGAGATGTTTGAGGTAAAGACCGAATACTCCGGCAAAAGTGCCCTGGACGCATTCCATTCATGGACTCCGGACCTTGTCATTCTGGATATTATGCTTCCCGAGATAGACGGCTATGAGCTTTGCAGGCAGATGCGGAAGGTAAGCAGGATCCCTATTATAATGCTGACTGCAAGGGGAGAGACCTTTGACAAGGTGTTGGGCTTGGAGCTTGGAGCCGACGACTATATGGCAAAGCCCTTTGAACCCAAGGAGCTCACGGCCAGAGTGAAAGCCGTACTCAGAAGGACAATGGGCTCAGATGAGACAGCTGAAGAGGTTGTTTACCCTCAGCTCGTGATTAATAAAAGTGATTACAGCGTTACATACCAAGGAAAGAAAGCAGATGTACCGCCAAAGGAGCTGGAGCTGTTTTATTTCCTTGCAAGCCATCCCAACCAGGTTTTTACAAGGGAGCAATTATTGGAAAAGCTTTGGGGCTATGACTTCATGGGTGATACCAGGACAGTAGACGTTCATGTGAAAAGGCTGAGGGAGAAATTCAGTGATGAAGCAGGTCGGTGGGAGATAAAGACTGTTTGGGGCGTAGGCTACAAGTTCGAGGTGAGATGATGAAGAACAGTATATTGAAGAGATTGTTTATTACTTACGGAATAGCAATAATAATAGGCTTTGCAATACTTGCCTTGTCGCTTCTTAAAATATTCGATCAATATTTTATTGAGAATAGAAAAGAACTTTTATATGATCAGGGCAGAAAGGTAGCCAAGGAAGCGGCAGAATTCCTTTATGCCGGGAACTCCAATTCCAGGAGCCTGGCAAATGATTTGCAGGTATTGGACAAGTTCCTTAACGCACATATATGGGTGGTTAACAGCCAGGGAACAATAATAGTTTTATCAGGGTCCAACGACGAGCAGCTTTTAGGGAGAAGCTTAGAGGAAGAAGAGCTTAAAGAACTTGAAAGTGGGCAAAGCATAGAGGCACGGGGTGACTTTTACGGGATGCTTAGTGAACCTTCGCTGACAGTGGGCTATCCTGTTTTTGTGAACAATAATTTTGCCGGTGGAGTGCTGGTTCATGCTTCCCTGCTGGAGATACAGAAGAACTTTAGGGAAATCTACAGTCTGACTTTATGGGCAATTCTGGTTTCTGTAGCTGTCGCTTATGGAATTTTGTTTTTACAAATCCGGAGAATTTCAAATCCTATAAAAGAAATAAATGAAGCAGCCAAGGTAATTGCAGGGGGGGAGTTCCAGAAGCGTCTGGATATAAATACCGGAGATGAGATAGAAGAGCTGGGGAGAAGCTTCAACAACATGGCGGAATCACTGGAAAAGATAGAAGAGAACAGGCGGAACCTCATAGCCAACATATCCCACGATCTGCGGTCACCCATGACCTCTATAAGAGGTTTTATAGAAGGCATCGTAGACGGTACCATTCCGGAGGAAAAGAGAGAGCATTACTTGAACATAGTTTTGGAAGAGAGCAAAAGATTAATCAAAATAACAAACGAGCTTTTGGAGCTTAATAATATACAGCAGGGAAAGCTTGAAATAAAAAAGGAAGCCTTCGAACTCAATGAGACAATCAGGAGGAAGCTTATATCCTATGAGAGAGGAATAACACAAAAGCAGCTCAATGTGTCCTTCAACATGTATGAGGAGAAAAGCTTCGTATTATCTGACCAGCTGCTTATAGAGAGAGTGCTGTCCAATCTTATGGATAATGCTGTGAAGTTCACACCAGAGAAAGGCAGCATAGAGATAAAGACCGCAGGTAAAGGGAACAGCATATGCATAGAGGTTGCTAACACTGGGGCTGAAATCAGTGCTGAGGAGCTTAACAGAGTTTGGGAAAGATTCCATAAGGGGGACGCATCCAGGGGAACATATAAAAACGGTTATGGGCTGGGACTTGCCATTGTAAAGGAGATAATAAACCAGCTGGATGAAAAGATTTGGGTTGCAAGCGGGGAAGGCTTTATAAAATTCACATTTACTATTGAAAAAGTATAAAGTTTACAATTCGTTCATATTTTGTTCAAATATTTGCGATATATTTAAAATATAGTTTAAATCGGTGGTTTGAAAAAAGAATATCTAATTTCAAATTTACCTTTAAGGAGGAATAGGATATGAGCGATTTTTTTAATGAAAACAATGAAATCAGCGAAATCATTGAAAGTACTGAAAACAATGAAAATAATGAGATTAATAGCTCCTTTTACAGAGAAGTTATCGAAAGAAAGCCCAAAAAGAGTCCTAGGAAGTTTATTGCACTGGTGCTTGCAGCAGGTCTTTTGATAGGAACTGTATTTGGATTTGGCTTGGATAATTTCCTTCCCAACCCTGTTGGGGATTCAAACAGAGTATACGCATCGGGAGTAGAGAATACCCAAATTGTTTTTGACAAATCAGTATCTCCAGTAGTACCCATATCGAAGAAGGTGTCCCCTTCAATTGTCGCAATCAGTCTGAAGACAAGAACCAGGGATTTTTTTGGCAGGGTCTATGAAGGTCAGGGAACAGGCTCGGGAATCATCATCGACAATCAGGGACATATAATTACAAACAACCATGTCGTAGAAGGTGCGCAGGATATAACTGTAATACTCCACGACGGGAAAGAGCTTCAGGCAACTTTGGTAGGAGGCGATTCCCAGACAGACCTTGCAGTAATAAAGGTCAATCCGGCAAATTTGACTATAGCTGAGCTTGGAGATTCTTCAAAGCTTGAAGTAGGAGAGTTGGCGGTTGCTATAGGCAGTCCGATGGGCACAGAATATGCCGGTTCAGTTACCGCAGGAATAATAAGCGGACTTAACAGAAAAGTCAGTGTTGGGGATAACTCTATAAAGCTTATTCAGACTGATGCAGCCATCAACCCCGGCAACAGCGGAGGAGCATTGGTAAACAGTGAAGGTAAGGTTATAGGAATCAATACGATAAAGTTTGCAGAGACTACAGTTGAGGGAATGGGCTTTGCAATACCAATCAACGAGGCAAAACCGATTATTCAGGAAATAATAAGCAAGAAGAAGATCGCAAGGCCATACCTGGGCATACAGGGAAGGAACATAACCAAGGAAGCAGCCGAGCAGTATGAAGTGCCTCAAGGTGTATACGTAGAGGACGTAGTAGATTACAGTGGAGCTGAAAAGGCTGGAATAAAGCAGGGGGACATAATAACAAAGCTGGATGGCAAGAAGGTCTTGACAATAGAAGAAGTAATAGCTGTTATAAAGAAGCACAAGGTCGGAGATATTGTGCAGGTTGAACTATATGATCAGATGGATAAGTATAAAACGATTTCCGTAAAACTTCATGAAAGCAATGAATAAATTGAGAGAGAGACAGGAAACTGTCTCTTTTCCAATGTATAATGAGATAGAGTAAAACTATAAGGAGATAGGAAAATGAAATATGAAGGAAGCATATATAGGCCGCCAAGTGAGGCACAGAGCTTGATAATCCAAGCCACTATCGGCTGCTCTCATAATAAGTGTACATTCTGCAGCATGTATAAGGACAAAAAATTTAGGATAAGGGACGTGGAAGAAATCCTCGCGGATATTGAGGAAGGTAAAAAATATTATAGGATTGTAAGCAGGATTTTTCTGGCTGACGGAAATGCATTGGCAATGAAAACTGAAGCTTTGAAGAGGATACTCTTAAAAATAAGTGAGGTTATGCCTGAATGTGAAAGGGTGGGAATATACAGCAGCCCTGAGGACATATTGCGGAAAACTGAGGTTGAGCTGAGAGAATTGAAAGAGCTGGGGCTTGGCATAGTTTATATGGGATTGGAATCCGGAAGTGATGCTGTCCTAAGCAGCATTAATAAAGGTGTTACCTCATCGGAAATGATTAGAGCAGGGAAAAAGCTCATAAACTCTGGAATAGTGCTGTCCATTACTTTGATTTCAGGAATAGGCGGAAAGAGTGGATGGCGTGAGCATGCATTGGAGTCTGCAAGAGTTATAAATGATATTAATCCGCACTATTTGGGACTTCTTACGCTTCTTGTAGAGCCGGGAACTGAGATAGAGCAGCAGATTGGAAAAGGTGAGTTTGAACTGCTGGGTCCCAAGGAGGTAATGGAGGAGACAAGGCTGCTGATTGAAAAGCTGACTTTGAGCCAATGTGTCTTTAGAAGCAACCATGCATCCAATTATTTTTCCCTGGCAGGAACGCTGCCACAGGATAAGCAAAGGCTTCTGCAAGAGATAGAACACGCGCTGAATAACGAATATGATTATAAGGATGAATACTTTAGACGGTTATAAGCTTTCCGTAGCCTGAAGCTGTATTTCCTGTTGGGGTTTGTAGCGGTTTGTACCCCAAACCCCGAGGATTATTATGATTCCGCCTGCAAGCTGATACCAGTGAAAGGCTTCATGTCTTATTAAAACTCCGGCGATTATTGATATTACTGTGGTAAGGTTGGAGAAAACCGAGGAATTTGAAGCAGGCAGCTTCGAGAGCATATAGTTTACCATAAAGAATGCGCAAACTGAAGACAGAGTGCCTAGATAAAGAACGGGAACCAGCGTGCTTGCTGAGCCTAAAGAGCTGATGTATTTATCCAGATTGCCGTTTATCACACCTGTTACTGCAGATATCATATTGAATACAACTGCCCCTGTCCACATCATTACAAAGGTTATCTCGACAGGGGTAAAACTGCTGGAAAGCTTTCTGGAAAGAATATTATATACTCCTGCAGCGAGTACTGCCCCGCAGAGTGAGAGTATCCCGGCATAATGGCCTGCACTGCTGTTGCTGCCAGACATCAGTACTATAAATACAACGCCTAAGACAGAAGCCAGTATAAAAAACAGCTGTGCCCTGCCTGGTTTTTCTTTTAGGAATATTGCAGCAAAAATGGTTACTACTACAGGAATCAGAGCAATCATTATTCCTGCTTCCGATGAGGATGTAAGCTTTACACCTGTAGTTTCGAAAATAAAGTATGCAATTGGCTGGAATAAAGATAGCAGCAAAAGCTCCTTAAGGGGCTTATTTTTATAGCTCACCTTAATAGCACCAAACAGCCAAAGCAAAGTCAAGAGTATCGCGGCCAAAGCAAAGCGGTATGCAAGAAGAAGGGTTGTGGGCAGGGTTTCCAAGGCTTGCTTTGTAAACATGAAGGACAACCCAAAAATCAATGCCATGACAAGTCCTGCAAGATAAGGTAAATAAGCTTGATATTTTTTCATAATGTCACTTCCCAATTATTTATATATAGCCATTTTAACAGAAGTACCTATAGCTGTCCATGTGAGGCTTTGCAGGAATCAGGCTGCTCTTGTCGATAGATTGGAAAAACTGAAGCAATATCGGATTTTTCAGGAAGGATTTTGAAATTATTGGTAGAATATATTTATTAAGTAATACCGGGACGGAGATTGTTGAGGGGTGTGATGCTATGGGGCTCTGGGGTAAGGATGTAGCAAGGACAAGATATGTGGGACAGGTTTATGTTGATCAGCTGTGCAGCATAAAAAAGGAAAGTGATGTATTGCAGAGAATAGCTCCCAGGTGTGAAAATTGCGGCAATAATGAGTATTACGGTATTTACGAGACCTCAAGACTTTTCAGAGTATTTAATATCCCCCTGGTGCAGTGTGATACTGTTTACTACTTCAGCTGCCCGGAATGTAATTTTGGGTTTAAGCTTAGATCGGAGGAGTTCAAAACGCTTGAACAAATTGCATCGATTAACACTAAGTATCTAGAGGGTTTAATAACAAAGTCAGAATTTGAAAGCAGTCTGAGGAGCATCCAAGAGTGAGGGATCATAGGCTCCTTTTATTTTTTTGCATTCGAATTTAAAATGAATATTAGAGCCGGAGATACAAATAATAAGCTTAAAGTATTTTTGTTTGTACTTTCGGAGGTGATACTATGGAAATAAATAAAGCCGATTTCTTTACGGAATGGACAAATTGGAAGAACACCTTGGGCAAGGCAGTGAATCTTGGGGAATCAGTCGGCATGTCCGAAAATACCATAGAGAATATTGCTGTTAAAGTAGGCAATGTTCTTGCAGCAAGGGTAGATCCTGAAAACAGGGAGCAGCGTTTGCTGCAGGAACTGTGGAAAGTGGGAGATGACAGCGACAGGAAAGTCCTGACAAAGCTAATTGTAAAAATGGTTGAAACAGATATAAAGCAGTGACCTTAGAAGTCACTGCTTTCGCTTTCTTGAAAATTTTGCACCTAAGCCAGCGCCTGTAACAGCTGCTCCAATTGCAGCAGCTGCATATAGAAGATTTGTAGCTATAGTTCCAGCTTCATTGACTGAGTACGCCAATGCAAATATTATCGCCGGCAGACTGAGCCATATACCCGGCTTCCATCCATTGTCATGTCCTATAAGTCCGAAGGCTACACCCAAGATCAGATAAGCCACCACTACCACCAGGAAAGAGAAGCCTCTTTCGTATAGAGATATGACATCTGAAAACATAAAATTGAAAACCAGAAAAAAACCTGGAAGTAATCCGGTGAGAAAAGCAAGAATGTATGTGAAGCTTTTTTTCAATATAACAACTCCTTGAAATTATTATTCTTAGTATTGTTTTACATACTAAAGATAAAATACTATATAACACACAAAAGATATATTTTATGTGATTATATTACCTTAATCATACTTCTAGTCAATACCGATTGAAAGGTATATTTTAGTGCATTGACAGCATATACAGAAAAGGCTATAATAAAATAGCTTAATATATTAGATGTATTTGGCCATAAAAAAAGTTAATATTCTTGGTCGTGCTAGACGGGGAGACTGCGGTGCCCTGTAACCTGCAATCCGCAATAGCAGGGTTGAATTCCTTTGCTGAGGCGCTCGCCTGTAAGGTCTGCCTCAGGCAAGTGGTGACGATGATTGGGTCCTGCGCAACGGAAATTTATGAACCCCGCCAGATCCGGAAGGAAGCAACGGTAAGTGAACCCTTTCGTGTGCCGCCGGGTTGCCTGATTGGAGCTAACTACCTGGGTAACGCTTGTAGGTGATCGTCGAGGAAAGGTGCACGGCCATAATTTTAAAAACTTGTAAAAACAAGTTTTTTTGTTTTTTTGACCTTTTATTGACGTAATAATCAACTTATTAGGACTATAGTCCTAATTTATAGGAAAAATAGGTTATTTTGTAATACTTTAGTACTACATCCATGCACTTGCTGATATAATATAATAAGGTATTATGTCGAATTTTAGATATCAAAGGGGGGATGTTATTCTGTGCATAAAATTAATTTTAAGCTAAGAATATTATTGTACTTTTTAATAGTGTCAATAATCCCTTTCGTGGTGTCATGGACTCTTATTTATAATACCTATGATAGAAAAATGCAGCAGGATTTTAAAAATTTCAACTATATGTACATTAAAGACCAATTAAGCAAAATTGATCAGCTTTTTAAGCAGCAAGAGATTGAATTAAAGTCTATTGCACAGGCATTTAGCCACTTGGATCAACAAAAATCCGATTTATATGCTTTCCTGAGGGATCAAAAAAGTGTAAACCAATATTATATGAACCTGAACATAATTATGCCTGATGGTGTGGTTTATACTGATGAACTGAATTCTAAAGTACCTGATATAGACTATACAAGACTTCACAGCTATACTAATGCGAAAAAAGCGCAGGAACTGGTGTGGCTTGAGCCATATACAGACCCGATAAGCGGCAACCAATGTATAGGGTTGTCGATACCTTTGCTGGATAATAAGAATAAAGCATCTGGGGTGCTGGTCGGCAATATATCTTTAAATACTTTCAAAAATCTATTGGTAAATGCAAAATACATGACGAACACTGAAATGTTCTTAATTAATCCTTCGGGCTATGTAAAATTCCACAGCGGGGGTAAGTACAGCGAGACTGTGAATGTAAAGGATACAAGCTTTGTACTTTATCCTGCGGCACAAGCAATTCTAAATCTGAATGAAGGCTACAGGGAGTTCAACTATTTAGGAAAGGACTGGACCTGCAGCTTTTCAGTAATAAATGCAAGCGGATGGAGAGTGCTTTCCATCATAGACACGAATGAGCTTCTAAGTAAATCTAGTACAATGAACCAAAACACAAACAGTATTATTTTACTGCTCGGATTGTTATGCATATTTACAGCTTTAATTGCTTCGATTTTTCTGTCGGCTTCAATAACAACTCCTCTAATAGAATTGAGAAATGGCGTCAAATCAATTGCAGCAGGAAACCTGGACAGTAGAATTGAGGTAAACAGCAATGATGAGATCAGGGAGGTTGCCGGAGCTTTTAATGAAATGGCGAAAAACCTGAAAAATACATATACTGACCTTCTTATGAAAACTGATGAACTTTATTCCAACAATGATGAACTTCATAGTACAAATATAGAATTAGAAGCTTCTTACGGACAGCTGGAAGCAACAATGGCTCAGCTTAATGAGTCGGAAGAAAAGTACAGGACACTGATGGACAATATTTCAGATATGGTATTAGTGGTAAACCCTGAGGACAATCTGGTTTATATAAATAGCAGCATGGAGAAGATATTGGGCTACAGCGAATCAGAGCTTATTGGGAAGCCTATAATAACCATAGTTAAGCATAAATATCCTGGATTTATGGAAATGGCAGATCCCATAAATGATTACAGGGAGTTTGAGGGAGAGTTTTTAAAGAAGGATGGAAGCTCGATAAAGGTTGAAGGCAGCACTAAGAGAGTAGTTGAGGATGAAAAGGTAATAGGCATACAGGCTATTGTAAGAGATGTAACACAAAAGAAGAAAATGGAGCTTCAGCTTAAAAAGAAATACAACGAGCTTCAGACCTTGAACAGGATAAGCAATACCTTGGCCTCTACCATGGATTTGAATAATATGCTCATAGCAGTTGTCAACCAGGTAGCTGATATAACTGAAGCCTTGGTTTGTGCAATAAGACTTATAAGTGACAAAACTCCGTACATGCTGGAGCTGAAGGCACTCAAGGGAATAAAATCAGAAAAGTACGATAGACGCAGTATTGATATAAGGGGGGATATAACCGAGCAGGCAATCAAGAAAAAAAGTATTATAGTACTGGATCTTCGGGAGGATAACACTCCGTACAGCTATTACAGAGAGTTATACTTGAAAAATGACGCCAGGTACGTCGTGTTTACTCCAATTATAGTGAAGTCCGAAGTAATAGGCTTAATGAGTATTACCTTGGAGCATAAACCCAAGGATGAATTGATTGAGCTTATAAGCTCATTGTCAAACAATATAGCTATAGCCATAGACAATGCCAGGGCTTACGAGTCTCTGAAGCATTCGTATCTAAAAACGGTACAAAGCCTTGTGTCAGTGGTTGAAGCCAAGGATGAGTATACTGAAAGCCATTCCATAAGAGTTGCAAAATATTCTTCCTTCATTGCATCCGAGATGGATTTTCCTAAGAGCTTTATTGAAGACATATGGGTAGCGGGAGTACTGCATGACATTGGGAAAATAGGTATAAGTGATTCGATATTGAATAAAAACGGCATGCTTACAGAAGAAGAATACAACATCATAAAGCAGCATCCGGATATTGCTTATAAGATTGTATCCAAAATAGGTCTCAAGGACGACATTCTAATGGCAATCAAGCACCACCATGAAAGATATGACGGGAAGGGTTATCCTGATATGATAGACGGAAACGAAATATCAATTATGGCTGCTATTATAAGTGTGGCAGATGCGTTTGATGCGATTACCTCCAACCGCCCCTACAGGAAATCCAGAAGTCTCATGCAGGGTGTAAGTGAAATTGGAACATATAGAGGTACCCAATTCAACCCGATAGTGGTACAGACTTTTGAGAAGATGTTCCTATTGAAACAGGCGATATTTGAAAAGATATATCACGATGAAGATATTGAATTTTTCTAATGCTCAGAAATGAGCATTTTTCTTTTTATAAAAAACTTTATTAATCCTCAATTTACTATACTGCTTCATTATGCTAATATTTTAATATATCTATTGACTGAAATAAGGTACCTGGAGGTTTATATGTACACAGCTTTATATAGAAAGTGGAGGCCGCAAACGTTTGAGGATGTGCGTGGTCAGGACCAGATAACAGTTACATTGAAGAATGAGCTTAAAAGCAGCAGAATTTCCCATGCTTATCTTTTCTGCGGGACCAGGGGGACAGGCAAGACCAGTACAGCAAAGCTTCTGGCCAAGGCTGTCAACTGCAAAGCTCCTGAGGACTTCAACCCATGCAATGCATGCGAAAGCTGCATTAGCATAAACGAGGGGAACTCCATAGATGTGTATGAGATAGACGCTGCTTCCAACAGAGGAATAGATGACATAAGAAATTTAAGGGAAGCAATCAAATTTACACCAACTTTGGGTAAGTACAAGGTATATATAATAGATGAAGTTCACATGCTAACAAATGAAGCATTCAATGCACTTCTGAAGACCTTGGAGGAACCGCCGGAGTATGTGCTTTTCATATTGGCAACCACAGAGCCTCACAAGCTGCCAGCGACCATACTTTCCAGATGCCAAAGGTTTGATTTTAAAAGGATCAGCACCGAAAACATAGTTGAAATGCTGAGAACTGTCTGCAGTGCAGAGGGACTGGAAGCTGAGGAGGATGCTGTAAAGCTTATAGCAAGAAATTCTGATGGAGCAATGAGAGATGCTTTAAGCATCCTTGACCAATGTTCAGTTTATGGTGATAAGACTATTACCCATGACGACGTGCTTGAGGTTTTGGGAATAGTGAACAATGAGTATTTATTCAGAATCTCCGAGGCGGTACTGAAAGAAGAAGCCAGCGGCACTATAAGGGCAGTTGATGAAATAGCGGCTGGAGGGAAGGATATCAGTCAGTTTATCAGGGATTTGCTGATACACTACAGAAATCTTCTTATGACTAAGGTGGTATCCAAGTGCGAAGATGTAATAGATATGTCCAGGGAAGGAATTGAGCAGCTTAAGAAGCAGTCTGCGGATTATGATAAAAACAATATAATAAGGTGCATAAGCATATTATCCGAACTCGAAAATGAAGCCAAGTGGTCAGGCAACCCGAGAATTTTGCTTGAGGTCGCACTGGTCAAAATGTGCAAGATAGGCGGAGACAGCAGCTTGGAGGGCATGCTCACAAGGATATCCAAGTTGGAGGAGATGCTAAAGAAAGGCAGTTTCACACAGGCTGCAAAAGAAGTGTCTTATGCATTAAGTCCAGCAGCAAACCCGGATGCACCGGCTAAGAGGGAAAAGGCTGTTCCTGTAAAGGCAAAGGAAGAGGAGGCTTTGAAATCGGGCGTATCGGATATCATAGAGAAGTGGCCTGGTTTTATCAAGGAACTCAAAAGCCGTGGCAAAATCAAGCTGAGGACATATCTGGCTGTAGCAAAGCCGATTAAAGCGAATTCAGGTTTAATAGTATTATCCTATGAAAAGGAAGACAGTTTTTCAAAAGAGGCTCTTGAAACGCCTGCCAACAGGTTAGATGTAGAAGAAGCCGCGTCTCAGTTCTTTGGCACACCCATTAAGATAAAATGCATATTGGGGGGAGAAGAGGAACAAGAGGAGCCGGACAACATAGTAAAAGCAGCTATTGAACTTGTAGGTCAGGACAAAGTTGAAGTGATTGAAGAAGAATAGTATAATGTCTATGGGTACGGGGTGCGAGATACGTGTAGGGAACGCATTGCATGCGTTCCTTGTAGGGGCGAACACTGTTCGCCCACATATGTTAAATAGAGGAGGAGTTATAGATGGGCAAAGGTGGATTCCCAGGAGGAATGGGCGGAAATATGAATAATATGATGAAACAGGTGCAGAAGATGCAGAAGGATATGGCAAAGCTTCAGGAGGAAGTGGAGCAGAGGACTGTTGAAGCAAGCGCCGGTGGAGGGGCTGTAACTGTAGTTGCTTCCGGGAAGAAAGAAATATTATCGATAACTATAAAGCCTGAAGTAATAGACCCGGACGATGTAGAAATGCTTCAGGACCTTATCACTGCTGCTGTCAACGAAGCTATAAGGCAGGCGGATGAGATGTTAAGCAGGGAAATGGGCAAGATAACCGGAGGACTCAATTTACCTGGAGGGTTGTTTTAATGAGCTTTTACGCAGCTCCTATTGCTAAACTTATAGATGAGCTTTCAAAGCTGCCGGGAGTGGGTAATAAAACAGCACAGAGATTGGCTTTCCATATACTCAACATGTCTTTGGAAGATGTAGAACAGCTTTCAAGCTCAATAATAACCGCAAAGAGAAATATTAGGTACTGTAAGGTCTGCTGCAACATTACGGACTCTGATACATGCAACATTTGCTCCAATACCAAAAGGGACAGCAGCCTCATATGTGTTGTGGAAGACCCCAAAGATGTTGTGGCAATGGAGAGAACAAGAGAGTTCAAAGGGTTATATCATGTGCTTAATGGAGCTATATCACCAATGGAAGGTATAGGACCGGAGGAAATCAGAATCAAGGAGCTTCTAAGAAGAGTGGCCGAAAATGAAATTAAGGAGATAATAATTGCTACTAATCCCAATATTGAGGGTGAAGCTACAGCAATGTATATTTCCAGGCTGCTAAAGCCTGTTGGGATTATGGTTACAAGGATAGCTCACGGTGTCCCGGTAGGCGGAGATTTGGAATATGCTGATGAAGTCACACTGATGAAGGCTCTTGAGGGCAGGAGAGAAATATAATATTTAGATAATTTAACACCTCAGTATATTATTGTTAATTATTGGATAAATTAATAGTAATAATGGAGGTGTTTTTTATGACCACTAATCTGGCTACCGAAAAATCTAAGAAGCATAAGCAGTTAAGCGATGTGATAGGATATGTGCTTAATAACCTTCAGGGTATAGGGGAGAAGGATGAAAACCAAGAACTATTAAATATAGTCTCCAGGGCAAGGCAGGAAATGCTTGATGCACAGAATTACTTTGACAACGTAACTGCCCCCGAGCTCGTAGATCATGCAATATATAAGATGGAGGCAGCCAAATCCCAATATGTTTATCTGCTGAAACTTGTGAAGGATAAAGGATTGAGTGCAAGCATGTGATAATACACTTGCTTGGTGTTGTGCCCTATTGCTTGAAGATATTACGGTTAAAGTGTACTAGCCATAGGATTTGTACAAAACTTGTAATAAAACTTGAAAACATTAATATAATTATTAGCAAAGCTCTACTAATTTGCTAAAGGGGGATTAATGTTGCCGCAGATAGATGTGTTTTCAATACTGGCAATCTTTCTTGCCATAGGTGCTGTTTATATAATAGGGGTATTGCTGGTTCTGCCAATTAAAATAGTTGTCAAGCTTGTGATAAACGGTATTATAGGAGCTGTCGCACTCTTCGTAATCAATATTTTTGGCGGTTTTATAGGCCTCACCATAGGTATAAATCCGATTACAGCGTTGATTGCCGGATTCTTAGGAATCCCCGGAATAATATTGCTTCTATTACTTCAGTATCTCCTTTAATAATTAAATTCATACGTTGCTGAATAACTGCCTCCACGCGTTGGCATATGCGGATGGAGGCAGTTGTTTTTTTACAATCGGAAGGCATTTAATTTGACATTGCTTTTATTGTTTAATATACTAGAACTGGTAGTTTATATAGTATGTTAAATATTTAGATTTATATAAATATTTAATCCATAATTATTTATAGGGGGTCTAGCAATGGCTAAGAAAATGAAAACGATGGATGGAAATGCCGCAGCCGCACATGTCGCTTACGCGTTTACAGATGTAGCTGCAATTTACCCAATTACTCCATCATCCACTATGGCTGAAAATGTTGACGAATGGTCCGCACACGGACTGAAGAACATTTTTGGTCAGCAGGTAAAGGTTGTTGAGCTGCAGTCAGAAGGCGGAGCCGCCGGAGCAGTTCACGGATCACTGGCAGCAGGGGCATTAACCACAACATTTACAGCATCACAGGGTTTGCTTCTTATGATACCAAATATGTATAAGATTGCCGGAGAATTACTGCCGGGTGTATTCCATGTATCCGCCCGTGCATTGGCAAGCCATGCACTTTCAATATTTGGCGATCATCAGGACGTAATGGCTACAAGGCAGACAGGCTTTGCAATGCTGGCTACAGGTTCAGTACAGGAAGCAATGGACCTGGGCGGTATCGCTCACTTAGCAGCAATCAAATCAAGAGTACCATTCGTACATTTCTTTGATGGTTTCAGAACTTCCAGTGAAGTTCAGAAGGTAGAAGTAATGGACTATGCAGACCTGGAAAAGCTTCTTGACAAGGATGCATTGAATGAATTCAGAAACAGAGCCTTGAATCCAGAGCATCCGGTAACAAGAGGCACAGCGCAGAATCCTGACATATACTTCCAGGCAAGAGAGGCCTGCAACAGATACTATGATGCAGTACCGGGAATAGTAGCGGATTACATGACAGAAATAAGCAAAATTACAGGCAGAGACTACAAGCCATTTAATTATTATGGAGCACCAGATGCAGAGAATATAATAGTTGCAATGGGTTCTGTAACAGATGTTGCAGAAGAGACCATAGACTATCTGATGGCAAGAGGCGAAAAAGTAGGTGTTGTAAAGGTACATCTTTACAGACCATTCACAGAAAAATATTTCTTTGATGTATTACCAAAGACAGTAAAGAGAATAGCTGTTCTTGACAGGACAAAAGAAGTCGGAGCAATTGGCGAGCCATTGTATCTTGATATTCGCTCAATGTTCTACGACAAGGAAAATGCTCCAATGATCATAGGGGGAAGATTCGGACTTGGTTCCAAGGATACAACACCGGCACAGATCAAAGCAGTTTATGACAATCTGAAGTCCAAGAATCCTAAGAACGGATTCACACTTGGTATAGTTGATGACGTTACAAATCTTTCTTTAGAAGTAAAGGAAAATATCAATACAGCTCCAGAAGGAACTATCAGATGTAAATTCTGGGGTCTTGGATCCGACGGTACTGTTGGAGCCAACAAGAGCGCAATAAAGATCATAGGTGACAAGACCAATCTATATGCTCAGGGTTATTTTGCATATGACTCCAAGAAGTCAGGCGGAGTAACGATCTCACATCTTAGATTCGGAAAGAAAGCTATAAAATCACCATATCTTATAGATGAAGCTGATTTCATAGCATGCCACAACCAGGCATATGTTCACCAGTATGATGTAATAAAAGGCCTCAAAGACGGTGGTACCTTCGTATTGAATTGCAAATGGAACAAAGAAGAACTTGAAGAGAATCTGCCTGCAAACATAAAGAAGTATATAGCAGATCACAAGATTAAATTCTATACGATCAATGCTACAGATATAGGTGTGGAAATAGGTCTTGGTAACAGGATCAACATGATAATGCAGTCTGCGTTCTTCAAGCTTGCCAATGTTATTCCGATGGAAGATGCAGCTAAGTATCTGAAGGAAGCAATAGACAAGTCCTATGGCAAAAAAGGTGAAAAGATCCTCCAGATGAACTACAAAGCTGTTGATGCAGGAGCAGAGGCTCTTGTAAAGATAGATGTTCCGGCAAACTGGAGCGGAGCAAAGGAAGAAGCTGCAGCAGCAGTAGATGCTCCTGATTTCATAAAGAACGTGCTTATACCTATGAACAGACAGGAAGGGGATTCACTCCCTGTAAGTATATTTGCAGATGCAGCAGATGGTACCTTCCCGATGGGCACATCAGCTTACGAAAAGAGAGGTATAGCTGTATTTGTTCCTGAATGGCAGAAGGAAAAGTGCATACAGTGCAACCAGTGCTCCTTTGTATGTCCACATGCAGCTATCAGGCCTATACTGGTGAATGAGGATGAGTCTAAGAAGGCTCCTGCAAGCTTTGAGACAACAAAGATGAATGGTAAAGGCTTCGAGGGGCTTAATTACAGGATACAGGTTAGCCCATTGGATTGTACAGGATGCGGAAACTGCGCAGACATATGTCTTGCAAAGGATAAGGCACTTGTTATGAAACCTCTTGAGACTCAGACAGAAGCAGAAATTCCTAACTGGAATTATGCAATGACAGTACCGGTTAAGGATAATCTTACATCAAAGGCAACAGTTAAGGGCAGCCAGTTTGCACAGCCGTACATTCAGTTCTCAGGCGCATGCGCAGGCTGCGGCGAAACTCCATATATAAAGGTTGTTACACAGCTCTTTGGTGAAAGAATGATGATAGCAAATGCAACAGGCTGTTCATCAATATGGGGAGCTTCGGCACCTTCTACTCCATACTGCAAGGATGCCAATGGCAGAGGTCCTTCATGGGGCAATTCACTCTTTGAAGATAATGCAGAATATGGCTTGGGTATGGCAGTCGGTGTAAAACATATGAGAGAAAAGCTTACTGATCTCATGACAGAAGCTTTGACAGTTGAAATGCCTCAGGAATACAAGGACGCATACAAAACATGGCTTGATGGCAAAGACGATGCAGACGCAAGCAAGGCAGCAACAGAAAAGATGCTTCCTCTTCTTGACAAAGCAAACACTCTTGGAGGAAGAGCCAAAGAGATAGCTGCTGAAGTAGCAGAGAAGAAAGATTATCTGGTAAAGAAATCCGTATGGATCCTCGGTGGAGACGGATGGGCTTATGATATAGGCTACGGCGGACTTGACCATGTGCTTGCATCAGGAGAAAACGTAAACGTACTCGTATTCGATACAGAAGTTTACTCCAACACAGGCGGACAGTCCTCCAAGTCAACACCTATCGGTGCAGTTGCAAAGTTTGCAGCATCAGGCAAGAAGGTCAAGAAGAAAGATCTTGGCATGATAGCAGCAACCTATGGATATGTATATGTTGCACAGGTAGGTATGGGGGCAGACAAGAACCAGTTCTTGAAGGCTATACAGGAAGCTGAGAAGTATGATGGACCATCCCTCATAATTGCTTATTCTCCATGTATCAACCATGGACTCAAGCAGGGCATGGGAAGAACACAGGCCAACACAGCCCAGGCGGTAGATTCCGGATACTGGCACTTGTGGAGATTCAACCCTGAACTCAAGAATGAAGGAAAGAATCCTTTCATACTTGATTCCAAGGAGCCGAAGACAAGCTTTAAAGACTTCCTGATGGATCAGGTAAGGTATACATCCCTGATCGGTGCTAACCCGGAAGAAGCAGAACAGCTCTTCGCAAAGGCAGAGAAGGAAGCAAAAGAAAAATACGAGAACTACAAAAAGATGGCACAAGCTTAATAGTATTGAGAAAGAGACTTTCCATTTATGGGCAACACCCATAAGGATATATTTGAACTAATGATTTACGGTATAGCATTTTCATAGTGCTATACCGTTTTCCTTTTATTGTTTAAAAAGTTTTGCTTACATCGTCCGTCGAAAAAATGATAAAATTTAATTACAACGTGTAGTTTTGATAAACGTAAGTCCAGTTGTCAAAACTACACGTTTTTTTTATGGCATTGGTTCGACTACTTTGTTATTTGTCAGTTTTGTATTACAGGGGAGGTGTCCTAAGTGGAAAACAATATTATTATCAAAGGCGCAAGAGAAAATAACTTAAAAAATATTGATATCGAAATTCCGAGAAATAAGCTGGTGGTGTTTACTGGTGTCAGCGGTTCAGGTAAATCAAGCCTTGCTTTTGATACGATATATGCAGAGGGACAGATGCGATATGTCGAATCCCTTTCTTCTTATGCAAGGCAGTTTTTAGGGCAGATGGGCAAGCCTGATGTGGATTTTATTGAGGGACTGTCTCCTGCTATTTCCTTAGATCAAAAAACGACGTCAAAAAATCCTCGTTCTACTGTTGGTACAGTGACAGAAATATATGATTATTTGCGTCTACTATGGGCTCGAATAGGCACACCTCATTGCCCCATTTGCGGTCGTGTGATTCGCAGACAATCCGTTGATCAAATTGTAGACAAGGTTTTAACACTGCCCCTTGGAACTAAATTTCAGGTGTTGGCACCTGTCATCCGAGGGAAAAAGGGAGAACATCAAAGAGTCTTTGAAAGTGTGAAACGAAGTGGTTATGCTCGTGTACGTGCGGATGGTGTTCTCTATGATTTGTCGGAAGAAATCAAACTGGATAAAAACAAAAAGCATAATATTGAAATTGTTATAGATCGTCTTGTTGTAAAACAAGAAAATATGCAAAGGCTCAGCGACTCAGTTGAAACTGCCTTATCATTTTCTGAAGGTCTTGTAATCATACATCAGCCTGTCAATTCATACGAAGAATTGTTTTCTCAGAACTATGCCTGTGCAGAATGTGGTGTATCCTTGCCGGAGCTATCGCCGCGAATGTTTTCCTTCAACAATCCATATGGGGCGTGTCCTAAGTGTGCAGGTCTTGGTTTCCACTTAAATGTGGATGCGGGACTTATCATGCCTGATAGGGCTCAATCTAACATTGAAGAATATATGTCCGCGAGTGCTTGTCTGGAGTGCCATGGTGATAGGTTAACGCCTACAATACTTGCCGTCACCGTTGGAGATATCAGCATATCAGACTTTTGCAAGTTGTCCGTTAGTGATGCTTTAGCGTTTATCCAGGGACTTACATTAGAGGGCGCGGATGCGATTATTGCTGAATCAATCCTGAAGGAAATATCAACTCGACTTGGTTTCCTTAAAAATGTTGGTCTTGGGTATCTGACGCTTTCACGTTCAGCCGGCACTTTGTCCGGGGGTGAAAGTCAGCGCATTCGCTTGGCCACTCAAATCGGTTCGGGTCTAATGGGCGTGATGTATATCTTTGACGAACCGTCTATCGGACTTCATCAGCGTGATAACGATCGTCTTATAGCTGTTTTGAAAAGCCTTCGAGACTTGGGAAACACGCTTATTGTTGTGGAGCATGATGAGGATACCGTGCGTCAAGCTGATTGGATTGTTGATATCGGTCCCGGTGCAGGAATTCACGGTGGCGAGGTTGTTGCACAGGGAGTATTGGAGAACATTATGGCTGTCCCGCAATCGGTTACAGGGCAATATCTTTCGGGAATGAGAAAAATTCCTGTACCAATCAAGCGACGTATTGGAAATGAGCATAGCTTAAAAATATATGGTGCGGCGGAACACAACCTTAAAAAAATAAATGTAGCGATTCCTCTCGGCACTTTCACCTGTGTTACTGGCGTATCGGGCTCTGGAAAATCCAGTCTTGTCAACGAAATTCTCTATAAAAAGCTGGCGGCAGAACTGAATCGAGCCCGGATGCGCTCAGGCAGGCATGACTACATGGAAGGCCTTGAGCATCTTGATAAGGTCATAAACATTGATCAGAGCCCGATCGGGCGTACACCACGCTCCAACCCCGCGACCTACACAGGCTTATTTAATGATATCCGGGTGCTTTTTGCTGCAACCAATGATGCCAAAGTACGAGCCTACAGTCCAGGACGATTCTCGTTCAATGTCAAAGGCGGGCGATGTGAAGCATGTGCAGGAGATGGTCTTGTGAAAATTGAGATGCAATTTATGCCGGATATTTTTGTTCCCTGTGATGTTTGTAAAGGAGTGCGCTACAACAGAGAAACTTTGGAGGTGCGCTACAAGGGCAAAAACATTTCTGAAGTGTTGGAAATGACGGCTGATGAAGCAGTAGCTTTTTTTGAAAACCTTCCGAAAATTCGCAGGAAGGTGGAAGCTTTTTGCCGAGTCGGACTTGGTTATATCAAGCTGGGACAGGCCTCTACTACGATGTCGGGAGGAGAGGCGCAGAGGGTAAAATTGGCCGCAGAACTGTTAAAGCCCCCCACAGGTGCTACTATCTATATATTGGATGAACCAACCACAGGCTTGCACGCTGCAGATGTTCACCAGTTGATTGATGTTTTACAAGCTCTTGTAGATGACGGAAACACTGTAGTTGTGATAGAGCACAATCTTGATGTTATCAAAACAGCAGACCATATCATTGATTTAGGTCCTGAGGGTGGTGCTGAAGGAGGCAATATCGTTTGCATTGGAACGCCTGAGCAAGTGGCTGCATGTACGAACAGCTACACCGGAAGGTACCTGGTGAAAATGTTATAACGCATATTGGATATTTATTGTATAGGAAAGTATAACTTTCCTATACAATAAATAAACTTGATTTAACTGCCCGTGCCAGAATTTCCTCAATACATTCGGAAAAGGCACATGGGCTTCAAATGCGGCAAAGCCGCCTTTGTTCTAGTGGCTTAATCGGAGGTGATTATATGGCAATGAACCGATTTTCCAATTCGGATTTGCTGGGACTTCCCAATTGTATAGGGCTGTCAAAAACAGGAGAATGTATTTGGTTAAATTTTAAAGCATGTAAGGGCAAAGAATGTAAATTTAAACGTTCAGCAGAAGAGAGCAGATACTCACGTATCCATACGTTTCAACGGTTGGCGAGCCTTGATGATAGAAAGCAAACGTATATTGCGAACAAGTATTACAATGGCAGGAGACCATGGAATAAATAATTCTTTTCAAGAACCAAAACAGGAAATAACAAAAGATAGGAGATGTGTAAAGAAATTATGTATCAGATCGGTGATTTAATTATTTATGGAAACCATGGAGCATGTAAGGTGGAAGCAGTTGGAGGGAATGAAACAGATGACTTTAGATAAGAGGCCAATTGAACAGGCGCCTGCCAATGAGAAAAGGAAAGCCCTGGATAAAGTTTTGAATCAGATTGAGCATACTTTTGGGAAAGGCGCTGTTATGCGGCTTGGCGAAAATTCAAATATTGTAATGGATACTATCCCAACTGGCTCTATTGGTTTGGATTTAGCGTTAGGAGTCGGTGGTGTGCCCAAGGGAAGGATCGTGGAAATCTATGGTCCGGAATCTTCCGGGAAAACCACATTGGCGCTCCAAATTATTGCGGAGGCTCAAAAACAGGGCGGCGAGGTGGCTTTTATAGATGCAGAACACGCGCTGGATCCAACCTATGCCAGAGCTTTGGGCGTGGATATAGACAATGTTTTGGTCTCCCAACCGGATACAGGTGAGCAGGCATTAGAGATTACAGAGATATTGGTGCGCTCCGGTGCTTTAGCCGTTGTTGTTGTGGATTCTGTTGCAGCATTGGTTCCACGAGCGGAAATTGAGGGCGAAATGGGAGACAGCCATATGGGACTCCAAGCCAGACTGATGAGTCAGGCGCTGCGAAAGTTGACCGGTTGTATCGCAAAAACAAATTGTGTTGTAGTCTTTATTAACCAACTGAGAGAAAAGATTGGAGTTATGTATGGCAATCCGGAGGTGACGACCGGTGGCCGTGCATTGAAGTTTTATGCATCTGTTCGTATTGATATCCGCCGAATTGAAACAATTAAGAATGGATCAGAGATGGTAGGAAGCCGCACTCGCGCCAAAATTGTGAAGAACAAGGTGGCTCCGCCTTTTCGTGATGCGGAGTTTGACATTATGTATGGCCAAGGCATCTCCAAACCGGGCGAACTGGTTGATCTTGGAGTTAAGCTGGATCTGGTTCAAAAGCTCGGTTCTTGGTATGCTATGGGAGACGTCAGGCTTGGGCAGGGCAGAGAAGCAGCAAAACAATATCTCATCGATCATCCGGATACTGCAAAAGAAATAGAGTCTGAGATGCGTAAGAATGCCTTTAAGCTTGAAAGCAGTCAGGCACAACTACCGTAAATAATTTTCATAAAAAGCTTCTATGTTGTTAAAATACTTCAATAGAAGCCTTTTTCTTTTCATAAAAATATTCAAATTAGCACAAAATATTCAAGATACATGGAGCAAAGAAAATCCGAAGGGAGGAACAGTTTTGGGCAAGCTATTGGAAATACGTTGGCATGGACGCGGTGGTCAAGGAGCTAAAACAGCTTCACTTCTCCTGGCGGACGCTGCCTTTAACACGGGAAAGTATATTCAGGGTTTTCCTGAGTACGGTCCTGAAAGAATGGGCGCACCTATTACAGCTTACAACAGGATAAGTGATGAAAGGATAAATATCCATTCAAACATTTATGAGCCGGACTATGTGGTAGTAGTTGATGAGTCGCTGATTTCTGCAATAGATGTAACTGCAGGTCTCAAGGAATCAGGCGCTATTATAGTTAATACGGAGAAGACCCCCGAAGAAGTGAGAAAGTATCTTAAAGGTTACAAGGGTAAGGTATGTACAATAAATGCCAGAAAGATTTCTGAAGAGACTTTAGGCAAGAATTTCCCCAACACTCCTATGCTGGGTGCGGTAGTAATGGTTGGTGGGATTATGGAGCCTGACAAATTTCTTGAAGACATGAAAGGGTCCTTTGCACATAAGTTTAAAACGAAGCCGGAGGTAATAGAGGGTAATATGAAGGCGATTGAACGTGCAATGCAGGAGGTACAAGGGTTATGAGCAGTAAAACAGTAAAAAAAATGACCGCTGAAACACCCTGGAGGGAAATAACACCGGGAGGGGCTATATTTGAAGCGGGAAATGCTGAAGGCTACAAAACTGGCGATTGGAGGTCCATGCGCCCGGTTTGGATTGAAGAAAAGTGCACTCAGTGCATGCTCTGCCCTCCGACCTGCCCAGATACATCCATTCCTGTAAAGGACAGCAAGAGATTGGATTTTGATTACGACCATTGTAAGGGCTGTGGAGTTTGTGTGAAAATATGTCCTTTCAAAGCAATAGATTTTATTAAGGAAGAAGATAAGCAAGAACAGGAGGTATAGGCGTACATGTCAATAAGGGAAAGATTATCTGGAAATGAAGCAATAGCTGTTGCAATGAGGCAGATTAACCCCGATGTAGTTGCTGCATTCCCTATTACTCCATCAACGGAGATACCCCAGTATTTCTCACAATTTGTATCAAATGGGCAAGTGCAGACCGAATTTGTGGCAGTCGAGTCAGAACATAGTGCAATGTCTGCATGTGTTGGGGCGCAGGCAGCAGGAGGCAGGACGATGACAGCGACCTCGGCAAACGGTTTGGCACTGATGTGGGAAGTCCTATATATAGCAGCAGCTATGAAACTGCCAATAACTATGTCCTGTGTCAACAGAGCACTTTCGGGACCATTGAATATCCATAATGATCACAGCGACTCAATGGGTGCCAGAGACTCAGGATGGATTCAACTGTATAGTGAAACTAACCAGGAGGCCTATGACAACGCAATACAAGCAATAAGAATAGGCGAGCATAAGGATGTAATGCTTCCGGTTATGGTGTGCCAGGATGGTTTTATCACAAGCCATGCAGTAGAAAACATCGATCTGCTGGAAGACGAAAAGGTTAAGGCTTTTGTTGGAGAATACAAGCCGGAGCACTATCTTTTAAACTCAGAAGAGCAGATGGCAGTGGGTCCGCTTGATCTTCCGGTACATTGCTTTGAGCACAAGCGTGAGCAGGCTGAGAGCATGATAAATGCCAAAAAGGTAATAATGGAAGTAGCTAAGGAATTTGAAAAGCTATCAGGAAGAAAATATGAGCTTTTCGAAGAATATAAGTTGAAAGATGCAGAGGTTGCAGTTGTAATAATCAACTCAACTGCAGGAACTGCAAAAACGGTGGTTGATTCACTCAGAGAAAAGGGAATAAAGGCAGGACTCCTAAAGATAAGGGTATTCAGGCCTTTCCCAGAGGAAGAGATTGTTGAGGCCTTAAAGAATGTTAAAGCACTTGCAGTTATGGATAAGGCAGAGGGTTTTTCTGCAGTAGGAGGGCCTCTGGGAGCTGAGATAAAGTCGGCACTCTATGGGAGAGCAGATGGAATAAAAGTTGTAAACTTTATATATGGCTTAGGCGGCAGAGATGTAAAAGCTGATGATATTGAGCAGGTATATAATGATCTGCTTTCCATCCAAAAGACCGGCAATGTAGGAGAAACATACAGATATTTAGGAGTTAGAGAATAGGAGGTGAGCCTTAATAATGGCGTATAATCTTAAGCAGGTAATGAACAAACCGGAACGATTGACAGGCGGACACAGAATGTGTGCTGGGTGTGGCGCGCCACCGACAGTAAGGACCGTATTGAGGGCTTTAGACCCGGAACATCATGCAGTATGCGGCTCAGCTACAGGGTGTTTGGAGGTGTCTACCTTCCTATATCCATATACAGCCTGGAAAGACTCTTTTATACACAATGCCTTTGAGAATGCCGGCGCTACCATAAGTGGTGCAGAAGCAGCTTATGTTGCTATGAAAAGAAAAGGCCGTATGGATGATACTTATAAATTCATCGCTTTCGGGGGGGATGGAGGAACTTATGATATAGGCCTCCAATCGCTGTCCGGAGCAATGGAAAGAGGACATGACATGGTATATGTATGCTATGATAATGAAGCCTACATGAATACCGGAATACAAAGGTCCTCCAGCACTCCAAAATATTGTGACACGACTACAAGTCCCCAAGGAACGGTCATTCCTGGTAAACAGCAGTTCAAAAAGGACTTGACTGCAGTAATGATTGCGCACAACATACCCTATGTTGCACAATCTACACTAACCTCGAACTTCAAAGATCTTTATGAAAAATCAGAAAAAGCCATATATACGAAGGGGCCGGCATTCTTAAATGTATTGGCTCCATGCCCAAGAGGATGGAGGTATAATACTCCTGATCTTATGGAAATATTAAAGCTGGCTATAGATACATGCGTCTGGCCATTATATGAGGTTGAGGATGGAGTTTGGAAGCTGAACTACAAGCCAAAGAAGAAGCTTTCTGTTGTTGAATATCTGAAACCCCAGGGAAGATTCAAGCATTTATTCACTGATGAGAATAAGCCCTTAATTGAGGATATCCAAGCAGATGTCGATAAGAAGTGGGAAGAATTGCTGAAGAAATGTGGTGAAAGCTCATAAAAACGTGCGAAAGCACGTTTTTTTTGTATAGAATTAAACTCGTATAAAATAATGAACATTATATATATATATGTCGAAATATTTAGAATAAAGTGTTATAATTTAGTGCATATATAAATAATTATTCAGCCGATATAATAATTACACCAAAAAAGAATTCAGTCAAGAAACGAGGAGAGATTGTATGAGGCTAAGTTTTAAAATTACTTTACCTGTAATAATCCTGTTGATTGCTGTGGTAACAGCATTATCCGGAGTCTCATTTTACTTTACTGAGCAGTTGATAGCGAGCAACATGTCACAGTTGTCGCAAAGCAAGCTGGATGAGGTACAGAATGTGATTCTAAGCAGAAATGCAGAGTTATCTGTCAAGAAGCAGGAAATCAACAAGGAATATCTGGATAAAGTTAAGGTATTAAATAATGTAATTGCTATGAACCCGAATATAGTCAAAGATAATTCAAAACTGTTTGATATGGCGGCAGCGCTTGGAATTGATGAAATACATATAACCGATGAAAAAGGGATTATACGATGGGGAACTATAGGAAACTTTTACAATCTTGACTTGGTTTCAGACAAAAGCCTGGCGGTATTTTCACTTGGAGTAACCAATCCGGATTATGAATTTGTCCAACAACCAACAGTAAGAAGTACGGATGGTGTTCTTTTTCAATATGCCGGTGCAGGCAGAAAGGACAAGCCTGGTGTAGTGCTGTTGGGATTTGCGCCTAATAAGCTTCAGAAAGAATTGGTGAAAGCGGATATCAGCAGCATTTCGGACGAATCAGCCTTTGGCGCTAACGGCACTGTAATTATAGTAAATCAAGATACTAATTCCATAGTAAGTCACAAAGATTCAGCACTGAAAGGAAAAATAGTAACAGATTTTGACTGGGGTAATAAAATCTTGGAAAGTGAACCCGGCGAATTCCATTACACATTGGATGGAAAAGATTACTTTATGAAATATCAGCGTTCCGGAGTGTATATTATATGTGCAACAATCCCTTCAGAGGAATTTACAGCAGGCTTAAGCAGCATGCTAAGAAATATTGCAATAATTTCTTTGATAGCATTAGTGCTAAGTGTGATAGTAATAAGCTTTCTTCTAAAAGTAAATATTATAAATGAAATAAATAAGCTTATGAAGGTAATTAAGCTGATAGGTGAAGGAGACCTTACAAAAACAGTGAATATAAGATCCAGCAAGGAGTTCAAAAGTCTTAGTGAAGGAATCAATCTAATGACTAACAATCTCAAAGAGTTAATTATAAAGAGCTTTGAGATGACGCAAAAACTCAGAGAGTCTGGGGAGAGACTGACCGGCTCAGCAGATATGTCAAGCAAGGGCGCCGCAGAGATGGCTACAACAATTAATGACCTTGCAGAAGGAGCCAATGATCAAGCAGATGGAGCTACAAAAGGAGCATTAACGGCAAAAGATGTTCTGGATAAAGCCGAAGCTATTTCCCAAAGCATTGGGGATACGGTTAGAAGCACTGAGCTTACCAAAGATACAGTTTTGGAAGGTGTCGAAATAATCAAGCTACAGAATGAAAAAATGCAGGAGAGCGTAATAAGCTCAGAAAATCTTGGTAATTCTATAAGTGATCTTTCAAAAAGTGCTGGCGAAATCGGGGATATAATAAATGTAATTACATCCATAGCTGACCAAACTAATATGCTCGCATTAAACGCAGCCATAGAGGCCGCTAGAGCGGGAGAAGTCGGTAGAGGCTTTGCGGTAGTTGCCGATGAGGTGAGAAAGCTTGCAGAAGGCTCAACAATAGCAGCTCGCCAGATATCAGATATAATTGTCCAGATACAATCAAGTGTAGAGCATGCAAAAAAACAGGCAGGCAACTCAATAAGCGTTATTCAAGAGCAGCAGGCGGCAGTGTTGCATACACAGAAAGCTTTTGATAAAATAAATAATGTGACTCAGGAAGCTGCAGGTCAGGTTGGTAGAATTGCTGAAGCTACCGAGGACATCATAAGCGGCATACACAAGATAGTTGAGATTGTAGAATCACAAGCAGCAGTTTCAGAAGAAAGTGCTGCCGGTACTGAAGAAATATCAGCATCTATGCAGGAGCAGACAGCGGCGATAGAAGAAGTAGCGCATATAGCAAATAGCCTGATAGATGTTGTAGGTGAATTAAATACATTGATAAGCAGATTTAAAGTATAGATTATATAGTTATATATAGAAGGAAAAAATCGGATGAAGCTTTCATCCGATTTTTTTCTCTTTTTTTATTCAAATTCTCGTATTAAAATACTCAGAATGCAAAGAATAAAACCAAACGTGGGATTTAGAGGAGGCAATGGGATGGAAAATTCAAAATCAGCAACATTTTTGAATAAAGACAGGATAATAATATCAAACCCCGAGGAGTACATGAGAGTTGATATAAGGAACCTGAGTTATGATGATGGTGAAGGACTTGCAGGTTACAACGGGAATGTTGTCGTAGGCTATGGCGACGAAGCTTTGGATGTATTCTTCCTATCCATAAATAAATTAAAAAACGAAGATATGGATGTAATCTGCGAAAAGGTGATGGAGCAATTCGGACAGGGCGGCAAGCTTGTTAATCTTATTATATATAATGGTGAAAGTATCATTTATAACTTGAATGACGAAGAGCAGGATGATGAGTTATCCTAAGATTACCAGTTGCAATGGTGAATTAAAAATGTTAAGATAAGATTCCTGTCGCAAACAGCACAGGAAAACAGACAGCAAGCCTTAAACTTCCAGTTGACTCTGAAAGATATACATGGTAGAATGTAATTCCTGCCTCGGTAACGAAGCGGAAAAACAGACAGAAACGAAAGACGCAAATTACCACTAAAAACCAGTAAAAACGTTGTTGACAACGGTTTAGCGGTGTGGTAATATAGTAAAGGTCGGCGGCAGAAACGCCGGCAGAAAATGCTAAAATGCATAATAAATGCATATAAGAACAAATGGCCTTACAGGCCCGTTACGTCGGAACCCGCACAATGAATTGTGCTCCATTCCTAGTAACGTTACGAACACTTCAAGTGTTCTCTGGTCCTTGAAAACTAAACAGTGTAAATTGATAA
>Ga0196970_1000088_pt1 | contig 148882 bp, 251 predicted proteins | sample S1v_513CmetaG_FD_148672 | JGI IMG/M metagenome (GOLD analysis project Ga0196970, IMG submission 148672) | Soil microbial communities from Anza Borrego desert, Southern California, United States - S1+v_5-13C | ecosystem: Environmental > Terrestrial > Soil > Desert | place: USA: California... | reverse complement strand
AGAATCTCAATGTCAGGCGGAACGTACTGTTCACAAAGAGTGGTTAGCAACACTTTCTGCTGTTCTGCCAACCTGATCACCTCTGCATTGATATATTGGCCAAGGTATCGCCCGTTTGCATTCATGATCACATATTCTTTATATCCTTCTGTGAGAAGTGCGTGCACTATCGCAGTAACTGCAATATATATGTGTCGTGATACAGGCTCTGTGAATGATCCGAGTAGTAATATTTTCTTTTGCATATGTATAAGATATTTTGTTTTGATGATAGTATGTTCTGCAATGGTACTGTTATAGGACAGGATGTCAATAGTTCGACATGTAAAGATGCTCCGTTACAGCCATCTTACATTGAAAAAATGAAGCAGATGATTATAGTTTACCCTTATACGTTCAATTATTTCTTATATATGCCTATGTCTAGTAAACAAAATCCTGTTATCCTTAGTTTCGACACTGTCTCGTTTGCATACAATGACGGGAAAAAACCTATCCTCGTAGAGGCAGATTTTACACTTCGTGAAGACACCAAGATCACCATCATGGGTCAGAACGGCGCAGGGAAATCAACTATTTTCAAGCTCATTACCGGTGAGCTCAAGCCTCAGATCGGAAAGATCAATATCGGACAGGGGAAGACGATAGCCATCTCAAAACAGGTGATTCCAAGAGATATGATGCACATGACGATAAGGGAGTATTTTGAAACAGCATTTGCTGAAAAGGACTATCAGCTTGATAAGAAGATTGCAGAGGCATTTGAAGCAGTCAATTTTACCATGCCGCTGGATAAGTATCTGAAAGACATGTCCGGAGGACAGCAGGCTCGCATTCTTCTTGCATACGCGCTTATTCAAAAGCCGGATATATTATTGCTGGATGAACCGACGAATAATCTCGATACCGACGGTATCAATCACCTTATCGGATTTCTTCTTTGATACGACAAGACTGTCGTGGTGATCAGCCATGATGCAGACTTTCTGAACATGTTTACCGATGGTGTCTTATATCTCAATGTACAGTCTCGCAAAGTAGAGCAGTATCGGGGCGATTACTACGATGTAGTCGATCAGATAGCAAATCAGCTCGAGAAGGCGAGATCCCAGAATGCACGTATGGAAAAACAGATCATCGACGCGAAAGAGAAAATCAACTTCTTTGCACAGAAAGGAGGTAAGATGCGTAAGCTAGCGAGCAAGATGAGAGACGAGGTCGAGGAGGCAGAGGAAAATAAGATAGAGGTGAGAAAAGATGACAAGACTATCACTCCATTCACGATCGAATTTGAGAACTATGTTGGTCCTATTGTGACAGTCCATAGTGTCGAGCTCATGAACAAAGAGCATGAACGTGTCTCTAAAAAACTGGAGCTCGTCATTAAGAAGAAGATGAGATATAAGCTGACAGGACCAAACGGTATCGGAAAGTCGACGCTTCTCAAAAGGCTTATCAATGCACACAGCGGAGATGCAACAATCCATGATGACGTAAGGGTTGGATACTACAGCCAGGATTTCAATGCACTCGACATGCAGATGAGTGTCCGGGATGCGCTCCATGAGATGTCAAATGAAGTGACCGATCAGCAGGTCTTCAAGACTGCCGCACAATTCTTGCTTACCGGCGACCTCCTGAAGCAGCCTATCGAATCACTTTCAGAAGGACAGAAAGGACTCTTATGCTACGCAAGATTCGTCATCCAGAAACCGCATCTCCTTATCCTCGACGAACCGACCAATCATATCAACTTCCGTCATCTTCCGATTATCGCCGATGCGATCAACGAGTATGAGGGAGCAATCATTATGGTGAGTCACGATGATGCATTCGTTGATAAACTTGAGGATATTGAGGAGATTGACCTGGGAAAGTTGCTGAACAACTAATGAGAACCGCAAAGAAGTCTCCTATTAGGCAGCGAGCTCTTTCACAAATCTCTGCACTTTCCTGCTCATTGCCTGCATCCATCTGGTGTTGCTCGCAAGCCGCTGATGGGTGACGATCTTGTATTCACCCACGATCTCACCGTTTTCACGGATATATCTCGATCTGACATTCCCGGCCTTTGTCATACGAGCTCGTTGCGCATGCGCCGTGAAATTTCTTACTCTTCAGAGCTCGAGAAGTTCACCAGCAAGTGTATGAATCTCTGTCTTACGATGGAGATTTTTTCTTTCGTTAACTTCTTTACAAAGTCACTGAAAGAAGGCTACCTTTGTTGCATAGTTCATCTTCCTGAGCTTTGCCATCGCTCTCGCATTGTTGTCCATGAGCTTACAGACAGCCTCATCAAGCACATGTTCGAGGTAGTTGAAGTAGATGATAAGCTTTCCGATGTCGTATGAGTAGGCTAGTATACGATCACTTCCTATTATGTCTTCACTGCTTCCATCTGGATATACCTCTTTCATCATCTCGTCGTTAGAGAACTAAAATCTCTGCCCGGAATCTATAAAAAAATAAGGATTTAGCAAGACGCAAATATGATGGTACAAAAAAGAGCAATAGACGATTGCTCAGTTTTTCGTGGCGGTCTAGACACAGTTATTTATCACCGGATCGACCCGTCACAAGCTGCTCGTAGGATGTGCAATAACGTATGTCATCGTAGGGGTTTCTGTCCGGTATCCTAAGTGCATTCCATTTCCATATGACGGCACCCGAGTGATACAATAATACCTATAGGTGAATTTCCCTGCACCCTCTGTGACACCAAAATAAAGGTTGTTGATAGGATCGACAGGCACACTCGTCAATATACCTCACGACACAAGAAAGGTGACGAATCATGACTGTGCGCTATAGTCCCATCCGTTGTCGTTTGCTTCTCCATACGTTGAAACATACGGGATAGTTCCGCGATCAAGATAGTATATATTTATACCGTTATATATCTGATTCATATCAGCCTTACGTTTCGTATCTCTTGCTCTTGCCTGCACCGATTGCAGTCTTGGCACAAGGGCTGCTGCTAAAATACCTATTATCACGATGACAATAAGCATTTCAATGAGAGTGAATGCATTTTGTTTGTTTTTTACCATGGATGTCGTCTCTTGTGACAGAGTAAATTATAGTACGTATGTACTAAAAACATATTTTTTTGCAATCATAATATAAAAGGTCATTTATGCTGTTTCTCTTGCAATTCTATCTATTCCCCGTATACATTGACAAATCGACGTGATTTCCTAGTGCAATTTTTTTATCTAGCATAAAGAGAATTGAGGTAATATGCGCTATTCCCTGAGTCTACTTAAGAAATATATCGGTGTACAGGACACAGCAGAGAACATCGCTCGTCAACTGACATTGAAAACATGTGAAATTGAAGAGATCATCGAAAGAAACCTGCCAAAGGAGATCGTTATTGGTAAAGTATTGGAAGTAAAGCAGCATGCAAATGCTGATAAACTCAAGGTTTGTCAGATCGATTGCGGAGCAAAAGGAAAGTTTCAGATCTGTACGTGAGGAGAAAATATTGTAGAAAACGTTTTTGTGCCAGTAGCTATACCTGGATGCTATCTGCCGGCAATCGACCTCACGATCGAACCAAGGAAGATGAGAGGCGAAGACAGTAACGGAATGATCTGTTCAAAAGGAGAGCTCGGCATCATCGAAGATGAAGAGAAGCACCGGATCCGGATCATGGATGAGGACCTTTCAGACCTCAGTGATGCAGATATCGGCACGTCACTTGGTGACAAGTATCCTCGGATGAACAATGCAATCCTCGATGTAGACAACAAGACAGTGACGCACAGACCTGATCTTACCGGACATTTCGGTATTGCATGGGAGCTTCAGGCAATCTATACTATGAACAACACGAAACCAAATTTCAACAAGCTGCCTGACCGGAAGCACACATTTGAGACAACAAACATGCTCGACACACTGGAGAACGCGACAAAAGCATCGATTGCTGTTGATGTGCAGACAGAGGGGTGTCAGAGTTATATCGCTGTAGAGTATAAAGATGTGACGGTAAAGAGATCATCACTCTACACCAGACTCGCTCTCCAGGATATCGGGCAGCAGAGCAGGAACAATCGGGTGGACTTTTCAAATCTATTCATGATGACAACCGGACAGCCTATCCATATGTTTGATGCTGACCAAATAAAGGGTAATATCATAATCAGAACGGCTAAGAAAGGTGAGAAATTTATCGATCTGTTTGATAAGGAACACATACTGGTAGATAGTGACATCGTCATCGCTGATAAGGAAAAGGTCCTTGCGCTCGCATGAGTGATCGGAGGAAAATCAAGCGGTGTTACCGAGGAAACAAAGAATATTATTGTCGAGATCGCACACTTTGATCCCGTAGCTGTCAGAAAAACCGGTACAAGACTCGGACTCAGGACAGATGCGGAACTCAGATTTGAAAAGCATATCAATCCGGTATATTCACTCTTTGCATTCATCTTCTTCCTTGAAGAGATGAAATTCTTTGCTACCGATCTTGGCCAGCATTCACTTGGATGAGTAAGTTATCATATCGGTGACGTATTGAAAAGCACTGTCGGACAACAGAAAGCCATCACCATCGATCCGGAGAAAGGCAATCAGATCATTTTCGGAGGAAGTCACACAGCATTTGATGAGATCGTTGCAAAAGTGATGAGCAGTCTTGGATTTAGCTATAAAGACAATAAGGTAACCATTCCTTTTCGGCGCTCACCGGATGATATGAACATACCGGAGGATATTTATGAAGAGATTGCAAGGATCTATGGATATGATAGCATCGAAGCAAAAGCATTGATAGGACCAACCGGTTATATGCCATATACAGCTGAGGTGGCACTACAAAGGACAGTAGAAACTTATCTCATCCATGATGCTCGTATGGATCAGGTGGAAACATATCCATGGGCTGATGAGAAGACATATGCGTACTTTGGGAACAGCAATCAGGAACATTATACGATCATCAATCCTTCTTCTCCGGAAACGAGTAAGCTCAGGCCGGATATGATCTACAGCATGATGGAGATCGTCGAGAAGAACCATAGGACGTTTGACGAAATAAAGGCATTTGATACGGGTAAAATACGGCCAAGCGCAGATAAGAGACTTGTTGAAATGAAGGCACTAGGGATGATTGCTTACAGGAAGACTGTGAATAGTCGACAAGAAGACACCGTATTGGATATGAAATCACATGTGATAGGGCTGCTGCAGAAATTAGGTGTCACAGAGATTGCGTTTCCGACAACAACAGAAAGTCATTTTCATCCCAAAAAACAGGCCCATATCATGGCAGATGGCGAGATGATAGGATATATCGCTACCATTCATCCGCTCGTACAGCAGAACTATAAGATTCCAGAAACCGCACAAGTCAGCGTTGCATCACTTGATATGGAGAAACTGCAGAAGTATATGACAGGATCGAACGAGAACAATAACGAATACAATACGTTACAAGATCAGATAGTCTACAGAGATGTCTGCTTTGTCCTTGATAAGGACAAGACGCGGGACAGCGTACTTGATCCTATAAGGAAGTTACAGAATATCAGCGACATAAACATCTTTGATATCTATGCATGAAATAAGCTACCGGAAGGGAAGAAGTCAATTGCATTTACCTTCAGCGTGAAGGGGGATGGAACCATGACATCAGAACAGATCAACGAAGTGATACAGGAAGTAGTGAAAACAGGTGAAAAATACGGAGCAACACTCAGATAAAAAGACATTTTAGTTCGTTAGTACATCCGTTTGATGGCAGTGAAAAAAGCAAAGAAGCCGGTCGCAAAAAAGCCGGTAAAGAAGACAGCGAAAGCAGTGAAGAAGCCAGCACCGAAATCGGCTGCAAAAAAGGCAAAGGTTCCTGCAAAGAAATCAGCTCCTAAAAAGGGTACGAAGATCATTAAGAAGCCTACAAAGAAGGCAACCACACCCAGCAAAAAACCGGGAGGAGCGAAAAAGCCGGTGAAAAAGTCAGCGAAGCCAGCTCCAAAAAAAGACATCAAAAAGACAGCTGCTCAGACTAAAAGCGCAGCGAGAAAAAAACCTGTCATCACCAAATCGGCGAAGAAAGTCAGCACGCCAGTCAAGAAGACGGCTCAAAAAACGGCTGTAAAGAAAGGGAAGGAGGAAAAGAAACAGACATTTGCTGAGCAGAAAAGAATAGCTGTTGCTGCGCACCAGAAAAAGAAGCATGATCTAAAGACGCTAACCAAGCTTGGTGCCGTGCAGAAGACAAAGAATCTCGCAGCAGCAGAAGAGACGGCAAAAAAGATCGCTGACGATAAGGCAGCTGGCATCAAGTCGGTAAAAGAGAAACCCTCAAAGAAACAAACAGTAAACAGGCAGCAGATCCGGGATAAGATCGCTGATGATATTAACGAGCTGACTCCTGAACTTCAGAATCTTCTGAAAAAGGGTATGACAACTGGTCATATCACCGAAGACGAGATATTGACAGAAGTAGACGACCTTGACGCAAAGATCAAAACTGTAGAAAAGTTCTATGAACTTGCTGAGAAAATGAGTATCAAGATCGTGACAATCGAGGAACTCTTTGAGCAGGAGAACAAACAGCTCCAGCAGGCAGGTCATAAGCTTGGAAAGATCGAACTCTACGAAAAGAAATATACGATCAACGACAAGCAGTATCACGATCATATCAAGCTCTACTTCAACGATATCTCAAAGATCCCACTGCTCAATGCTGAAGAGGAGAAGGCAATTGCTATCCGTGTCAGACGCGGAGACGAGAACGCTAAGAAGAAGCTGATCGAGTCGAACCTCAGGCTCGTGATCTCGATCGCAAAGAGATTCTTCGGTTCAAGACTGAGCTTCTCGGATCTGATTCAGGAAGGTAATGTCTGACTGATCAAGGCGATAGAGAAGTTCGATCCGGATAAGGACTTCAAATTTTCAACCTATGCAACCCGGTGGATCAAGCAATCGGTGACAAAGGCTATCGCCGATATGACCAAGCATGTAAGGATACCGGTACATCTTATTGATGAAATAAACAGCTACAATAAAGCATACCAGGAACTCTTTCAGAAGTTAGGACGTGAGCCGACATCGAAGGAGATCGGTATCAAGCTGAACTTCAATATCAAAAAGATCAAGAAGCTCGAAGAGGTGATCTTCGGTAATGTCTCACTCGATAGTGAAGTGGGTGATGACGGGAAAGACTCACTCGGAGACCTGATCGAGGATAAGAATACGATGAGACCCGACCAGGCAGCTGAAAAGGACGCAATCAGGAACAACCTCAATTATATCCTCGGCATGCTGGATGAACGTGAAGCGAAAATCATCAAGATGAGATATGGTATCGACGGACCGAAATATACACTTGAACAGGTCGGAGAAGAGTTTCAGGTGACTCGTGAACGTGTTAGGCAGATTGAACAAAAGGTTCTTCAGAAACTTAAGGAACATATTGGTCTTCAGAAAATCCTCGGTATCGAAGACGACATTGAAAAGATGGAGCTTCTCAATAAGGGAGACAAGAAGATGAAAGGAAAGCTGCCAAAAGCTTCTGATGACGATGAAGAGAAGAGTGATTTCTTTGAAGATGATGACGATTTCAGTTATTTAGATGACTAAGAGATAAGACTGTCCGAAAGGGCAGTTTTTTTGTTGTTTTTGCAAACCGCTTGAGTATAAGCATCTTTATGGACTTACAGAAACAGACAAAGCACTATCTCGACTACATACAGTCACACCCAATTGCTTCTCTTTCAGAGGAGAATTTTTCAACTATCTACGAGGATCTGATAGCGCTTATTGGTCAACATAACAAGCTGTATTATATAGAATCAGCACCAGTGATTGCTGATGCGCAATATGATGAGCTGTTTGCGTACCTGAAAAATGCAGAGATAACCTTTCCTCATATGGCTCGTTCTGACAGTCCAACTCAGCGTCTGACATTTCAGCTGCAGGAAAATTTCAAACAGGCAGAGCATGCAGTGCCATTGTTATCACTGGAGAACAGCTATAATGCTGACGATCTGAAAGACCGGGACGTAAGCCTCCAGAATATGCTTCGCAAATACACAAAAGTAAAAAGTGACGGTGAAAAATTTCTTGTAGAAGATACGAGTCTCCTTATAGGAGCAAATGCATTTCTGCAAACAACAGACGGCACCTTTCTGTTTCAGCAGAGATCGTTCAATACCGGTAGCAATCCGGGAAACATATGACTCTTTGGCGGATGAAAGCATGATGATGAGACGATAGAGAAATGTCTTATAAGAGAACTGACAGAAGAACTGGAACTGCATATAACAAAGAAACAGCTGGAGCTCTACGGTGATTTTCCGCATTCAAGATACGAAGGTAAGTATAGCAGAATATATATTATCAGGAATATAGACAAGAATGTCCTAGAGTTACATGAAGGAGATGCTATCGTGGAGGCAACACTGGAAGATGCACTTGAAAAAGATCTCACTCCACTCGCAAGGACGTTGACAGCAGCGCTGCTGCAATCAATGGACACACATGAACATATCGTAACCTATACATGCGAGCCTAAATATGACGGTATCAGCATCGAGCTCATCTATAAACATGGGCAGTTTGCGCAGGCGATCACTCGTGGTGACGGATACGTCGGTGAGGATATCACCGAGAATGTAAAAACATTATTGTCGGTGCCGTATTATCTCAAAAGCAGAGAATCATCAGTTCTTCGTGTCAGGGGAGAGATCGTCATGACAAAGAAAGCATTTGAGAGAGTGAATAAAGAGAGGGAACAATCGGGCGAAGCTCTTTTTGCTAACCCACGTAATGCTACCTCATGAAGCCTCAGACAGCTCGATACAGGAGTGACAGCCAAAAGAGGACTGATCTGCTATGTGTATCAGATACTCGAATGATCACCAAGCGAACTCCAGACACATGAAGAATCGCTGTCACGGCTTAAAGAACAGGGATTTCTGACATTCCCATGGATGAAACACTGCACCAGTATCGACACAGTTGTCAGCCTCTGTACTGATCCACACACTAAGCAGACATTTGATAAACAAGAGATCGACTTTGACGGTATCGTGGTTAAAGTGAACGACCTGCTGTTACACAACATCTTAGGTGAGACAAATCACCATCCAAGACGAGCGATGGCCTACAAATTTCCTGCAAAGCAAGTAGTTACCAGGCTGATGTCCGTCGACCGGCAGGTGTGAAGGACAGGGATACTGACACCGACAGCGAACCTTGATCCGGTGATGCTCAGCGGTGTGACCATATCACGTGCGAGCCTGCACAATGCTGATTTCATCCGCGATAAAGGAATTCTGCTGAAAGATAGTGTCCGGATCCAAAGGAGCGGTGAAGTGATTCCTTATGTGGTTGCACCGGTAATCAATGCGCGTACCGGCAGCGAAATAGAGATCGTGATCCCTGTCACGTGTCCTGTCTGTCACACAGAAGTAGTGCGGAGCAAAACCGATATCCATATCTATTGTCCCAACGCGACCTGTCCTGCACAGATTAAAGGGAAGATAGCGTATCGGGTATCGCGCGATGCAATGAATATTGATGGAGTAGGTGACAGTATCATTGAATTATTGGTTGACCAGGGACTGGTGAAAAATGTTGCAGACCTCTATACGCTTGAGCAGCCGCAGAAAAGGATCCAGATGATGGCGATGCCATTGATCGGACAAAGGAAATTTCAGCTGATCACCGATGAGTTGAAGAAGTCGAAAAACAATGCATTGCGGCGTGTGATAAACGGCTTAGGTATCCAGCATATCGGCAAAAAAACAGCACAGATCATCGTCGAGGCGATAACTGCAAGCTGATATGCAGAAAAGAAGAATTTCTCGATTGAGGACATTGAACGTCTTCTAACAAATGAAGAATTTCTCTTATCGATAAAATGAATAGGCGAAGAGACAATCATTTCCCTTAAGACACGATTTTCGAATGAGGACAATAAACATATGCTCGAATTGCTCAGAGAAGAGTGAGTGAATTTTTCTATTTTTGATCTGAGAAAGAAAGTGATCGAGGGTAAACTCACCGGCGTGTCATTCTGCATTACAGGAACATTTGAGATACCAAGAAAGACATTGGCAGAGATCCTTATGAAACATGGCGGTGTCGTACTGGAAAATCTTACGCAGTGAACGCATTTTCTGATAGCATGAAATGATCCATCCAGCAAGCTTGAAAAGGCGCATGCAAACAACCTCCCGGTTATCGAATGACTCGACAAGCTCGAACAGCGTTTCCCATTTCTTACTGACGACATTGGGCCGATGAAACTATTTGCAGCGCAAAAATCAGAGAAAAAGAAGGATGCACCGAAGCAGCAGGGATTGTTCTAGATTGACTTTTTCCATCAGAAACGATACTATAAAGCAAACAAAACAAAAAAATATGAACCTAATAGCATGGATACTTATCATTTCGTTATTTCTCCACAACCTATGGCTTATCCGCAAAGGTAATAAGAAAAACGATACTATTAATGAGCTGCAAATTTGCATTGCGTCAGCAAGCATTAAAGAGCTTTACATCGATTTAATTACTGAGGCAGTGCCTTATGATTCGAGTAAAGTAACAGATTATCTCATCAGTCTCAACAAGTATTGTCAACCACTCAGTGAGAAGCAAAAAAAAACCGCATTAGAACGTATTTTCACTCATTATGAAAGTGAAGTAGGTGAAAAGATGGATCTTCATATACGTGTCGTTAAGCGTATTGAGCAAGCAGTGCTTTCATCAAACTCATCATTTTGATCAAAAAATGGAAAAGATATTACGTCATTAATCTGCAAGGTACCCTCTGCAGATTTTTTCATTTTCTGATAGTATCGTAGCACATTTTATCTCTTCGTGCTATTTTCTCTTGAAAGGACAAAAAAAATGAGTAATTTTTCTGTACAAGCAATTTATTTCATAGAGATGTATCAACGATGAAAAAACTTATCCCAATTGAAGATCATGTACTGATCGAGCCTATGGAAGACGAGAAGACGACAGCGAGCGGCATTGTTTTGCCGGACAGTAAGGAGAAACCATCAAAAGGAAAAGTGATCGCTGTTGGTGCGGGGAAGATTCTCGACAACGGTGAAAGAGGAATGATGGACGTCAAAGAAGGCGACATTGTCCATTTCACGAAGTATTCGCCTGACGAGATGGAAATTGATGGCAAGAAACTGCTTATCATCAGACATTCATCTATCTTGGCAATCGAACATTAATCATCATTTAGATCGTAAAGCATTCAACTATGGCAAAACATATGCAATTTAATGACGATGCACGCAATGCAGTATTCGCGGGCATGCAAAAGGTAGCCGACGCCGTAAAAGTGACTATGGGGCCAAAAGGACGTAATGTCATCCTGGAAAGATCATATGGGACACCGACCGTCACGAACGACGGGGTGACCGTAGCGAAAGAAATAGAGCTCGAAGATAAGGCAGAAAACATAGGTGCAGCTTTGGTCAAGGAAGCTGCCATGAAGACAAACGATGCTGCGGGTGATGGAACTACATCTACCGTGATTTTAGTCGAAGCGATAGCGAAAGAGGGTCTGCGTCACATCCGCTCAGGAGTGAATCCATTCTCTCTCGGAAAAGGTCTGCACAAAGCAGTGAATAAGGTCTTGGAAGAACTTCAGAAGAAAGTGAAAGACGTGCAGGGGAAAGAGGAGATCAATCAGATAGCAACGATCTCTGCACAAGATGATGAGGTCGGCGCTCTGATTGCTGAAGTCATGGCCGAAGTCGGGCAGGACGGAGTTGTCACTGTCGAAGAAGGGAGAACAATGGGCCTCGAGAAGGAGATCGTTAAAGGGATGCAATTTGATCAGGGATACCTTTCTCCGTACTTTGTGACTGATCCGGCAAGGATGGAAGCAATAGTCGAAAAACCAGCAATCCTCGTTACCGATAAGAAAATTTCATCGATCAAAGACATCTTGCATCTGCTCGAAGCTATTGCAGCAAAAGGGAAAAGAGAGTTTGTGATTATCGCTGATGATATTGATGCAGAGGCACTGGCAACATTGATCCTCAATAAGATGAAAGGAACCATCAATGTCGTAGCAGTGAAAGCACCTGGATTCGGCGACAGAAAGAAAGAGATACTGAAAGATATCGCAGCAGTAACCGGCGCAACCCTCATAACTGAAGAGGTCGGCATCAAGCTCGACAGCGCAACAGATGACATGCTCGGAAGTTCAGACAAGGTAGTCGTGACGAAAGATAAGACGACTATCGTCGGTGGAAACGGACAGCAGGCTGAGATCGATACTCGCGTAGGTCTCATCCGTTCAGCGATCGATAACACCACATCTGACTACGACAAAGAGAAACTGCTTGAAAGGCTTGCGAGACTTGCAGGTGGCGTGGCGGTAATCAGGGTTGGTGCAGCGACAGAGATGGAGATGAAGAACAAGAAATATAAGATCGAAGATGCACTCAATGCAACCCGTGCAGCAGTCGAAGAAGGTGTCGTAGCCGGAGGAGGAACAGCATTCGTCAAGATAGCCGCGGTGCTCGATGAACTGAAGCTCGACAATGAAGACGAACAGATCGGGGTCGAGATCATAAGAGAAGCTATCCAGTATCCTGTGAGACAGATTGCTTCCAACGGGTGATTTGACGGAGACGATGTCGCAAAGAATGTGAAAAGCAACAAAGAGTTTAATTACGGATTTGACGCAAAAGACGGACAATATAAAGATCTCGTCGGGGCGGGCATCATCGATCCGGCAAAGGTACTGAGAGTGTCACTCGAGAATGCAGTATCAGCTGCTGCGATGCTCCTGACAACCGATGCAGTGGTTACCGACATACCGAAGAAAGACGACGACAGCCACGCAAGCAGCATGGGAGGCATGTGAGGTATGGGTGGCATGATGTAGGAAATATTTCAATAGAAGAAAAACTCAGCATGAGGCTGAGTTTTTTATTTACTGTCTTTCCTGACTTATGACATAAAGTGCTTTTTGAGCAGCGAGATCTGCAGTTGTACCGACAGACCGGTCAGTATAGCATCTGAATTCATCGCCTGCATTGTTATACATGAGATAGTCTTTGATCTCGCATCTATCTGTATCGGTGATATCTTCAAGCTGAGTCACCAGAGAGTAAGTGGTGCCAGACTGCGAGGTTACATATGCATACACAAAGTTACCGATCCTTCGTGGTCATGAATGCTGATTATTAGTCGCAGTTACAAACGTGTTCGTCGGATCAGTTGGCAGAGATGTCATGTATTTCCCGTACAAATCTTCTAACCAGGTCTGTCATTTATCACTTGTTATAGTACAGAGGACATTCCCGCCTGCATTACAATCACGGCTGAAATTACTGATTCAACTGGTTTGTTTCGCTCTAGGGTACGTATTGTTATCAAAATAGTAAAGAGCGATGTTGTTTGACAGCTGCTGCACATCAATTGCTCTTTTGGTATCTCTCACTCTGGACTGCCCAAATCTGATTCTTGGTATCAATGCAGCAGCAATGATGCCTATGATGACAAGGACTATCAGCATCTCTATAAGCGTGAATCATGATTTTATATTTTTACGTATCATGCTATGTTTATAGCTTCTTCACGATATAAATCACTCTCTGGATGTCATCATCAGAAAGCTTATACATATGCTGTTTTTCAAAAGCGAGCTTATATCTTTCACAGACACTGTCGATTGCCGCTTCCTCTTCTTCCGATCGCATCTTATAAAGGATAAAATATCCTCATTTCTTGACAAGGTGATATGTCCATGTCATCAGATCATCGATATATGCCATTGCGCGGGCAGTCAGTATGTCATATTGTTTTTTATGCTGTTCAGCACGGGACCGGACCACCTCAACATTATCAAGACCAAGTGCCTGCGCCATTTCCATGATAGCTACCGTTTTCTTCTTCACACTATCGAGTCACGTAAAACGCGTATTCGGATTAGTGATAGCCAAAGGGAGTAGAGGGACTCATCCGCCGGTTCCAACATCAATCACTTCCTGTCCATCCTCAAATTTCCATATGGTATTGAGCTCAATCGCATCACTGACATGTTTGACAAAAACACCATCCGCATCACGGATAGCAGAAAGATTGAGCTGCTGGTTTTTTGCAACAAAGACGTCTATAAACTGTTTCCGATCATTTTTCTGCATGGCTACGAGTAAGATGAAAAATACTATTTGTGTGAATAATACTGTTTTATATACGAGATGCAAATAGTGTAGAAATACCGCATGGATTATGTAAGTTGTAGTAACAATCTATCAATTAATGTCCTCACATGAAAGTTATTGACCTCCACGAAGATATCATCCTGTCGTTTGCAAAGAACCCGGAAGCATTTTTCACTGTCGAAGGGAAGACGATGATCCCGGAATACAATGCAGGCACATACAGCGACTATGCAGACACATTTGATCTCGTCTTTGGCGCGATATGGGCATATGCATGCGAAGGGGATATGCAGGATATCCATAACAGGTCTATTTCTTTCACACCTCAGTACATCAATGATCTGCTCAATGCATATCTCTCGCGATGAAAAACTATGCCGATCATCAGAAAAAGAAGCGACCTGATGCAGCAATGAACTAAATTATTGATCCATCTGGAATGACATGACACTCTCTCATCGGTCGCCCAATTGAAGGAGTTCTTTGATAAAGGTGTAAGATCGTTCGGTTGGACATGGAATCATGACACACCCCTGAGCGGTGCAAATAAAAGCGATAAAGGGCTGACACCTCTTTGATATCAGATGATGGAAGCCATGAATGAGTGGGGCATGATCATAGATACGGCTCATATGAGTCATCAGGGGATGAAAGAACTACTGCAGCAGAGCAAAAAACCTCTCTTGAACTCGCATAGCAATGTCTATACATTACATGAGCATCCAAGGAATATACCTGACGATATCATTGATTTGTTTCCTGCCAATGGCGGACTGATTGGCGTAAGCATCTACCAGCCGTTCATCTCAGCAAGTGCAGAGTTGTTAATGGATGGATACTTAGACCAAATCGACTATCTCATCAACCGTATAGGAGACAATCATATATGATTTGGAACCGATCGGCATGGCATTCCAAAAAGCAAAGCTGTACAGGGGTTACAGGATGTCACATGAGTACATCAGCTATACGCAAGGATGATAGACAGATTTGGAAGCGTGACAACCGATAAATTCTTCTACGAGAATGCCACGAGAGTGATAGAGGCAAATCTCCCATAATATTTTAGTCGTTTTAATAAGGTGTAACTATGAAAAAGAGAATTCTTACAGGAATAAAACCAACCGGAGAGTATCTTCATTTGTGAAATTATTTCGGAAGTATTCAACACATGCTTGAATATCAAAATTCAGGAGATTTTGATGTATTTATGTTCATACCCAATATGCATGCACTGACTGCATTGCATGATGCTGACAAGATAAGACAATATACAATGAATGCGCTGAAAACGTACATTGCTTGCGGCATCGACCCTAAGAAGAGCCTCATATACAATCAAGCAATGATTCCCGCACATGCGCAGCTTGCGCGGGTGTTGCAGTGCATTACTAATATGGGTACCGCTGAGCGTATGCATGGATACAAAGACGCAATAAACAAAGGAAAGGCAGGGGAAATTTCCGTAGGAGTATTTACCTATCCGATTCTTATGGCAGCTGACATACTATTGTATGATATTGATGTCGTTCCTGTCGGAAAAGACCAGAAGCAGCATGTGGAATACGCTCGTGATATTGCTGAGAAATTCAATAAGCTTTTTGGTGAGACATTCAAAATGCCTGAACCTAAGATCGATAGCAATGTGGCTACTGTACCCGGTATTGATGGGCGCAAGATGTCAAAGTCATACAATAACTATATCGGACTGATGGACGACGAAAAGACAGTTCTCAAGAAGGTAAAGTTGATATCAACCGATACGAAGTGAGTTGATGAATCGAAGAACCCGGATGAGTCGAACCTCTATCAAATCATGAAACTCTTTCTGACTCCAGAGGATGATGCAAAGATCAGATCAGACTTCATCAATGGTGGCCGCGGCTATGGTTCGATCAAAGAAGAGCTGCACGAGAAGATTATGGCATTTCTTACACCGATACAGGAAAGATATCGTCAGCTTGATGATACTGACATCATCAAGATCATCAATGAATCGACACCAAAGGCGAGAGAGATTGCACAAGCGAAACTTGATGAAGTCTATAAGAACGTATGATTCTACCTCTCATAGCGAGCTCATTGAACATCTAGACAATAATGCACATTTTTCTCTTGCAACTGTCAAGAATATTTCTATAAGTAACCTTACGCAATAGACATTTTTGCGGTTGACATTTATATCTGTCTCGACGTGTCCGAATCATGCTTGGATGACTTGTACTCTCTATTATCATCAATACTTTGGTATTAGTGATTGTGGCTTTATACATTCCTCAGGGAGGATTGACTATTGAACCTCTGGCACGATCTGCAACACCATTGCTGCTGATACTGGGGGCAATATTCCGGCTGATGTACTGGGTGATAAGAAAGATACTAAAGTTTCTTGCCACTCCGATCAATATGCTGACACTTGGTATAGCGAGCATCATCATCAATATGGTGATCTTGTATCTCTTTCAGTATATTATCTCACAGCTTGATCTTGGGATCACCGTATCGCTCGGCAGCATAGAGCAGACATTTATCCTGTCAATCATCATCACCCTGCTTACTTTAATTCTTAAGAAAATTTTCTAATTATCATGGCTGAACAGAATTATAATATCTCGCGCGAGGCAGCAGCTCAATACCTTTGAGTTTCTACGAGAACCATCGATAGATACGTTAAATCCGGAAAGCTTTCCTACAAAAAGGTAGCGAATAAGGTCATCCTTGCAAAAGAGGAGGTAGACATGATCAAAGACGATTTCAGTCTCCTGCGTCAGGATGCAGAATATACAGAAGTGATCTCTTCAAACAGTAATTCGCTCGCAAAGCCTGCAGCAGCACCGTCTTCTGGAAGAGGAAATGATGGCATCACTGAAAGACTCGACCAATTCTTTGGGCTGATCACTGAAAAAGACAAGGCACTCGAAGACAAGAACAAAGTGATTTTCATGTTACAGCAGAAACTTGGCGAACTCGAAGGCAGGATGAAGAGCATGATTGCACTTCCTGAACACACAGAAGAGAAGCAGAAACTCCTCATCGAGAAGGAAAGACTAGAGACAAAACTCAAGGAAGTATACAGTGGATATAAGTGAGAAAGAACGAAAAATATTGTCCGGATGTCTATCATGTTCATCGTTATCCTTGCTGTCATCATATTCATTTTCGTAAGAGGATAACAATTGTCCATATTTCTATAGCACGTTCTCATAATTGAGGACGTTTTTTGTTACATAGACAAATATAGTCAAGCAATAGAAGAAATTATTTACATATTTCCAATAAGTAATACTAACTTCCTCTTGCAAGATAAGAAATGAGGACTAAAAGAATAGCGTTGGCGAAAGGTTTTATTTATTTACTACAAGTCCGTATGAAACTTATCGTCTTTTTAAAAAACAAGAAAGAAGTCGTCATCAACGATGGAAAACACTTCCTTGAACAACGAAAGAGCGGAAGCATGAAGATTATACTCTCGAAAAGGAAGGAGAAGACAAAGGCAATTGCCAGACGTGATATCAGGGATTTTATCCAGGCACGTTACTATCATATCTTTAAAGAGGTCTTTGCACCGGTAAAACGGGCATACTAATATCTCGAAAGAACTATCCCTACCAAGGAGGTAGTTTTTTATTTTATATAAAAAAACGCAGTTTGCTGGCTCATAGTACATAGCACAAATTTCACATGGCAAGACTGTTCGATGATATTGCTCTTGATTTTTTTATCTCTGCGGGTAAAGGGCGTGCGACAAAGAGAGTATTTTATATAGTAACTGCGCTACCATGTTTATATTCATCATCATACTCATACTGGCAGGAGGAGTCTATGCATTAAGTACTCACGCAAGAAGATAGTTTTATATGATAGCTACATGTACCATGCCATTGAAAACGGGATCATCACAAAAAACGATTTCAAGAAACATCAAGACACTGATGGACGAAGAACCTTCACAGGCAAGAAAGAAAGCGATAAAGACTCTGGCGAAAAAGAGATGAATCAGTGAAAAAAAAGCAGAACAGAAGCAGGCGATAGCGATTGCTTACGACAAAGCAGGTAAGTCTAAAAGCAAAGCGTAAAAGAATTAGCTTTACCTTATAACGAAAACGCGGATGTCTCATTTCTATAAAAAAGGGTCGTTCCTAAGGAATAATGGACTGACCCTTGTACTTATTGTTCTTTTTCTTGGGTCTCTTATCGGACAAATTGCCATGTGACGACGTGAGTATAATAGTGAGCAGGAGGATTTCGGCAAACAGCCAGTGTCTCTAGGAACGTACCTGCAGAAGTGACATTTTATACAGTCAACATTTGAAAATTGGGAAAGTGAATTCTTACAGATGTGACTCTATGTGCTCCTGACTGTCTTCCTATTCCAGAAATGATCATCAGAGTCAAAAGACCCTGATAAAGAAGAGGAGGTAGACCGTGAACCAAAAGCACATAAAGATGCACCTCGGCCGGTCAAGCAGTGATGATTCATCCTTTCATTATACAAGTACTCTCTATCTATTGTCTTCCTCATATTGTTTCTCGTCTCTTTCATTATCCATTTCCGCTGAAGTCTTGCAAATTACAATGAAGAGCAGCAGGATAAATGACAGCCGCAGGTGACGATGTCCGAATATATCGGCAATGAAAACTTCCGGTTTGAGTCCTTTCAAAATCGGCAGAGCGAGTTTCTCGCAGTGATAGCGATAGTCTTGCTGTCAATCCGGCTGAGGCAGAAATGATCGCCTGAATCGAAACCAGTGGATGCTCCCTATAGCGAAACCTGATGATAATACCTTTATAATATATTCTGAAACAAATGTCAGAGGTTGTCATAAAAAGAACATTTCCTAGCGCATGAGTACGGGCACTTGTCGGAGCGCTTCTTCTACTGACATTTATACGGATCATCATACAGAATAGCGTATCAGAAGCGCCTGAAACACCTTTATCTACTGATGGATTCATACCAGCACCCGCGGGGGACATAACAGTTTCCCCCGCTCTACCATAGTTTTACTTTTTCACTCACATTAACATGGCTGGACGTAGTGGTAATGGAAAGGGAAACAAGTGATGACAGCAATCTGCTTCTCGTAAGAACAACAATGTGGGAAGCACAGATGGATCAAGGTCAAACAACTCTGCACAGGGTTCTATGGGAAGGGACACAAGTATGTAGTCAAGAGCCGCTCAGCTGAGCGGCTTTCTTCTGGCAAAAATCTCGCAACCGCAATATTTATATGAAATGTCAAATGCCAATATGTCATTGTTTGTCATACTAGCAAGAGAAAGTACATATTTGGACTTGCAAAAAAAATAATTCGGGGTACGTAGTGGCCCCAAGGAATTGAATATAGGGATTTTACCTTCTAATCTTTACACACATGGCAGGCAATAATCGTTCTAAACGCGGATTCGCAGGTATGGATCCAGAAAAACAGAGAGAAATAGCACGCAGAGGCGGATTAGCAAGAAGCAGGAATAGACAAAGTGAATGAAGAGATAACAGTAACAGTGGCGAAATGAGTATGAATGATGCATTTTAATAAAATGTTACACACTTATAGCTGCGAGGGAAGAGTTGTCATATATAGACAGCTCTTTCTTTATTGTGACATCGCACTAGTATTACAACATAAATAGACGTTTTGGCAAGTATTATATAGCATATTGCTCTTGCAAAAAAAATAATTCGGGGTACATGCGGGTCGCCAAAGCATATTTATCTTCTTACCACATATCCAATGGCTGATAGAGAAATCATTAGAGAGAATCACACCTCAACAGCTTGAGACGGAGGCTCAAATCTTATTATTGGTATCGTCGTTGCACTCATCCTCGGTATAATCATCTATTTTATCGTTAATGGAGGTGTCGGCTTCGGTCCAAGAGCTACTGATAGTGGTTCAAGAACTGTTGATGTAAATCTCAATACGCCTGCAGGAGGTGACGGAGGAGGATCTACTACTCCAAATACACAAGCACCTTCAACAGATGGACAGTAAAGATCTACGCACAACTAAAAAAACTATCCTCTGAGGATAGTTTTTTAGTAATAGTAAATATACTACTTCTTAGTAAATCTGTCCATTTCTTCCTTACTTGCTATTCACGATTGCGTCTCGAACCCAGCAAATGCAAGAGCGCGTCATACAGCCACAGTTTCAAGCTTCTCAAATGATTTTTCTTTCGTTAACTCACCGAAGCTCGAGCCGGTGAATGCACGTAATGGCTTGTCAGCATCAGGGATCACCTTTGCAGTAAAGTAGACTATCTCACCATTGAGGGTAAAGCTTGTCTCTATAGCGCCATTAGGAAATTTCTCATGGAACTGGTCAATTCTATCAGAAACACTGACATAATCCTTCGGAATATATTGTGCCATAATGTAGAGCGTTAAAAGATAAAGAGCGCACACAGCAGGTACCCAAATCAGGCTATTTTGCAAGAGAAGAGTAACAGAAAGCTTTGACTTTATCATATTATGCTATAATCAATATCACAATGGTTATACCTTATAGCACGAGTTATTACTGTCAAATCAGATTTATCATTTACTCTTGCAAATGGAGTGTATCACCTATACGTGATGACCGCACCACGATATATGAGATTGGCCGTTTTATATGTATAACTACCATTCCCATGAAAGCAGACATCATAGAACCTATTGAAACACTCAATGCTATCTATACTGAAGAAAATCCTTCCTTTCCTCAGGAGAAAACAGATATAAAAGATAATAAAAATGATGGAAGTACGAGTATATATGCACAAGTACATAGAACACTCATGTTCCAAGGGAGTCGCTCAACATCAACTGGTACATGACTATGACTCTGAAATCTCTGTTTTTAATTGCTTACCTATATGATCATGACTGAAAACATGACAAATACCCATAACACCGGAGGCGGCTCTGGCGCAGATATGTGAACAGGACAGAAGACAGACGCAGAGAATGATACTGATCTTCCAACTACAGCAAATAATACAAGCATGCAAGATGAGGAAAACGATGACGAATCTGCAAACAACATGTAAATCTACTTTTATCTGGTAACACTTCTGATGATGAATCTAAAAAACATTGGATTGATAGCAGCAGTAGTATCAAGCATTGCCGCCGGTATCATATCATATAGGATGCGTACATGACACGACGATCACAATGAAACTGCCAGCAAATCAACGAAAAAGATGTCGTAATAAAAATAAGCAGTATCTATTGAAAGCCCTTATGGGCTTTTTTTATATTTACGCAGACGAATCCTTATAGCACGTATGCGATCTGTCAAAAGGATATTTGACTTTTTACGCAGTAAAGGTAGATAAAGTACATCATTTCCACTTGCAATTAGATATAATGCCATTACACGGCGGGCGTAGAAGAAGATGATACTTTATATCATAAATGTTACCGCCATGTTAGTATCAAGACATCAAGTAAAAGTATTCTTCAGCTCAGCAACAATAGCTGCAGCACTATTATATTCTCTCTTCTTAGGAACAACAAATGCGGAGGATCTGACAACGACACGTGTGGGAGATAATATCTATATTCAATGAAATTCATGGGCAGAAAATAGGTTTCGTATAGGCGAGATTCTCGGAGGAGACATGGATAATGTCGTCATCAACAATACGACATCTACCAGTGCACATGCAGAGACAAACAATACAACTATCAATGTATCTACAAATACTAATACGAATGCGACAGTAAATACCACTGATATGTCTACTGCTGAGATCCTCGATGTACTATTGGGAGACAATCCAGAACCAAAACAGCCAGTCACTACTGTCTGGCAGGAAGCAACCGGAGCACATCTTCTTACAGGTATTGATGATATAGAATTCTCACCAGCATATATACGAGCTCGTGAACATGGCATCACTACTGTGCCGTTTTCTAGGTCGAATCTTGACAGACCTATACTAAGATATGAGTTTGCGAAGATGATGCTTGCCTATATCCAGAATGTTGAAGGTAAGACATTGGCAGACAACGTACAATGTAATGCGAGCAACTATGCAGATTATCATGCCATGGATGCAAGTGTGAAAACTATTGTCCAGCAGGCATGTGAAGTATGACTGATGGGATGGCGTTCGCATGTCGGCGTCAATCAGACAATTACTGTCCCGCTATCAAGATTCAGACCATATGATGTAATGCCCGAATCAGAGATTAACATCGTAGCAACAAGATATGTACCGACAACTATCCGTCTCATGCCAACAAATAATACCAGATCTGCAGTGATACGTTTTCTATACAGCATCTCACCGCAGGGACCAGATCAACAGTAATTTATACTGATATAACGAAGTGAAAAGTCATGGTCAGGAGGGGATCATGACTTTTTGAATACAAAAAAATAGCCTTTGGAAAATCCAAAGACTATCGTAATCAATTCGCAATGTTGTAATGATGATGTACTCTTCCTTATGCCTGCTCCTCTTCGCCAGTGCTGCCGCCTTCCTCAGACGCTCCGCCTGTACCAGATGCTTCATCGGCACCACTACCTGTAGTAGACTCATTCTCAAGTCTGTCGGGATCTTCCTCGGAAATGCGATTAGCAGTATCCTGGTTCTCATCTCCTGAACCACCCGATTCATCGGAAGCTTCATCGGTACCACCACCTGCCTTGCTTGCTTCGTCATCACTGCCGCCGCCTTCGTTTGATCCTCCTTCTGTGCTGCCGCTTTGATTTCCAGTGCCCTCGTTACTAAGATTTTGGTCACCTCCTGGGTTGTCTTCTCCGAATGTTAAAAACTTTCTGATCATAAAATAGGTTTTTTGACGCTGATTGTGAATCGCACAGCGGATAAAATGATATAGATATAGCAACTATTGTCAATGGCAATCGAAAAATAGATCTTGAAATATTTGATAAACTGAGTAAGGGGTGGTCGACCTTTATTTCTTAACTGATAGTATCATGAGCATACGCAGATGACGTAAGGTGCCAAAACGTATGAATAAGGGTGAAAAAGACCAGATCATCCAAACACCAAGTGAAGCACGCACTATACCCTATATGGATCAGAAGATAGGAAGAAGAGCAGAGTAGGAGTATACCTTATAGCATAAATCTCATAATGGGACAGCAGAATACTATTTACACTTGCAAAACAGTACAATTCGAGTACGTAACGATTGCCACATAGTCCTTTATTTCCTTATCAGAAAAACCATGAAAGCACTTCACCGGTGAATGATCGCAGCAGCAGTCGGGGGACTCTCAGTAGCTGCTACTCGTATGTTTAAAGGGAATGAAGCAGGAAGCAGTCAGAAAGGAGGGAACAGAGATAGGAGATCAATGAAACAAGACTGAGTCATTCTCAATCCAGACTGATCGTCTGATACGCCTGTTAAATAAGGAGCCAATGCTCCTTTTTCTTATATAAAAAACTCTATCCAAGACATGCAAGGATAGAGCTGACTTCTCATTACCCATGTGACAATTTCAGTCCAACATCCACATAACAATGAAGCACAATGTTTCGTCCATGTATCCACACAATATGCATTATTTTCGTAATATGCACAAAGCGTCATATTTTACAAGAGAAAATGACTGATAATGTGCCTATTGTACTACGAAAGATTACTCGTATAATACACTGTTATTTTAATAATATCTATAACCACGTAATTATGAAATTTACAGATCTTCATCTTATCCAGCCTATACTTAATGCGCTCGAATCGGAGTGATATGAGACACCAACACCAATTCAGGAGCAATCTATACCTGTTATATTACGCGGGAAAGACCTGTTCTGATGCGCTCAGACAGGTACCGGAAAGACAGCATCTTTTGCAATACCGACATTGCAGCTGCTCTATGATCACCCTAAAGGGAAAGAAGATACAGACCGTATAAAAGCTTTAGTACTGACACCAACCAGAGAACTTGCCATCCAGATAGGAGAGAGTTTTGCTGCATATGGAAAGAATACAGGACTAAGACATACTGTCATTTTTGGCGGAGTAGGGCAAGCACCACAAGTAAAGGTGCTGCGTAAAGGGATCGATATCCTCATAGCAACTCCAGGGAGACTTCTGGATCTTATGAATCAGAAACATGTTAACCTCGGTTACATTAAAATGTTCATACTTGATGAAGCAGATCGCATGCTTGATATGGGTTTCATCCATGATGTCAAAAAGATCGTTGCAAGAATACCTCATAAAAGACAAACATTATTCTTTTCAGCAACGATGCCAAAACCGATTTTAGAACTTGCTCATACTATTTTACGCGATCCTGTTAAGGTGGAAGTGACCCCAGTATCGTCAACAGTAGACACAGTTTGACAAGAACTTTATTATGTAGAGAAGCAGGACAAAAAGGAACTTTTACTGCATATCCTCAAAAACACTTCTATAGAAAATGCATTGGTATTCACCAGAACAAAACATGGGGCAGATAAGGTTACAACCGTCCTGACAAAAGCAGGCATCAAAGCGCTTGCCATCCATGGTAACAAGTCTCAGGGAGCAAGACAGAATGCACTTGCAGACTTGAAATCAAAAAAGATAAGGGTCCTTGTAGCAACAGATATCGCTGCAAGAGGAATCGATATCGATCTCCTATCACATGTGATCATCTATGATGTTCCGACAGAGCCGGAAACGTATGTGCATCGCATCGGAAGAACCGGAAGAGCAGGAGCAAGCGGTAAGGCAATTGTCTTTTGCGACACCGAAGAGAAAAAACATATCAAGGAAATCACCAAGCTTATCAAACAGGATATTCCTGTCGTTACAGATCATCCATTCGCTAACGGCATATACACACCGACTCCAAAGAAAGTGCAGAGACCACCAAGGAACGAAAGATCAGAAAGACATCCGCAGAAGCATAAAAGATATTTTGGAAATAAGGGCAGATAGCATCGAGAAAGAGAAATAAGCATCAGAAGAGGAGCACGACGCTTCTTTTTTTAATATGAGATGCTGCTTTTATAGTATTTTCTCTTGCAATATGATCTTTTTGGAGTACATAGCGGGCGCATTTATATAGTAACCCACAATACCATGGCTGATAGAGAGTATGTAAGAGAAACAAATGTAAGCGATGGCGACGGAGGAAACAATAATACCATCATTACTATTGTTGTAGTAGTGCTTATACTTCTGCTGGTCTATTTCTTTGTTTCCGGCAGAGACAACCTTTGACTCAATCGTATAGATGACGCACTGGACAGCTCATCATCAACAACACAGACAGCACCTAGCAATGATTCACAGGAACCTACAGAGAATAATACCACTATCATCAACAATACCAGAATCGTAACCGGTAGCACTACAAACAACGAAACGAATAACAACACGACAAACAATACAACCATTGTAACCGGTGGAACCACACCAACCACTGGACAATAACCCAAGGAGCCAAAGCTCCTTTTTTTTATAAAAAAACGCTGTACAATACAGCGTTACCCATTAAGTCTAGCGGTGGTCCTCGTATCTTACGACGTTTAACCGATGAGACGATTGCACTGATGAACAGCGCTTCTTCTTTTGTAATGTGTTCAACCAGATCAGCATATACATGTATATCATAGTCGAATCTTTCGACTATGGTAAAGGGTATCTGGAGCTCCACGAGTCTAAATCTCTTAACTTTTTCAGGATTGTAGATAAGAATTTCTCTCAGAGCTGGTTGCTTGTTTGTGATGGGCATTTGTGAAATATATTCACTCAAACACAATACCGCAACAGCAAGCAGGTATCTTTTTCTTTGCAGCATATGAGGTATATTTTGTTTGTGAGGAATGAAGGAAATTGTAGCATTGCAAAAAAGAATTGCAAGGGTAGTTGCTATTGTAAAAGTGGTATAGGAGATTAAAAATTGGGCACATAATTATTTCCTTTCGCTATCAACATGAAAAAGAATGCATTGATGCCAATGGGCGCCATAGTAGGCATAGGTGTTGCTCTTTGGGTTGCACTGTTTTCATCATCAAACGATGAAAGTATTGAGACATCATCTCAGAGTACGACCGACAACACCATTATGACAGGTGACACAATCCCTCTATCTTACCAGTGAGCAGGAATAAGTGATCCTACAAACTGATCGGTGGACAATATAGACAACCGGGAAGTGATCGCAACAGGATTGGACGCACCATGGTCGCTCGCACGTGGAGAAAATAACCATATGATCGTTACCGAAAGAGGTGGTGATATACTTGATATAGATATGAGTAACTGACAGAAAACAGTCGTGAAGACGCTGCCTGCGGAGCAAAGAAAAGGATCAGCAGAGGCCGGACTTATGGGCATCGTTAAAGATGGCGATACATTGTATACTGCCTATACGTACAGAAAAGATAGTGAGTACGTGAACAGACTGATAAGACTGAATATCAAAGATAGTCAAGTTGGAACAGAAGAGATACTTCTTGATGACATACCTGGCAGTAATAACCACGATGGAGGAGCAGTGAAGCTCTGACCTGACGGTAAAATATACCGGACTATGGGTGATGCAGGCGACGAAGAAAGCGCTCAAAACACAGGTACATTCAACGGGAAAATACTCAGAATCAACACCGACGGTTCTATTCCGAACGACAACCCATTTCCATGATCATACATTCGATCATACGGACACAGAAATCCTCAGTGACTCGCACGGCAACCAGATACAAACACTCTTCGAAGTACCGAACATGGTCCTAGTTCACCAGGAAATTGCTGCAGAGATGAGATTAATATCATTTTGCCCGGGAATAATTACGGCTGGCCGACCATCCGTGGACAAGAAAGACAAAACGGGATGATCTCACCGTTACGAATCAGTGGTGAACGCGACACCCGGGCACCTGCAGGTATAGCCTTTGTCACTGCTGGTCCTCGAAAAGGAAACCTCTTGATAGCCGGTCTCAGAGGCCAGGCACTCTATAGAGTGATACTTGATGAAAATGACCATTCAAAAATAGCATCTGTGGAGCGTTATTTGCACAATAAACTGTGAAGGATCAGAGACGTCCTTACCACATCGGATGGGACCATCTATATTATTACCAATAATACCGACGGAAGAGGAAGTCCGAATGAAGGGGATGATAGGTTGATGAGAATAAGGGTAGAATAGCAAACATTTACAAAAAACCGTCCCTCGATAATTAGGGACGGATGAACGGCTATAGCTACCGTCAGTGTGTTGCGTAAGGAATACTTATGCAACCGACTTGAGGTATAGTATAACACTATTTGATGTGCAATCAATAAGAAAGGGTAGCCACTACTACCCGCGCCTGTTCCTTACAATATCATTACATACCTTATAAAACTCCTCCTCAGACATCGTTCATTTCATTTTATGAGCTACTGCAGAACATAAGACAACGTTGTCTTTATCGTATCAGCTGTCGTTATCCAGTCTATCACATACTACCTGATACATAGTCTTCTCCGTAAGCTTAGCATTCTTATTGTGAACAGATTCGAAGCTCAGTTCATAACCTGTGTAGTAGCACTTTCCTTTCTGCTTCTCCCATATGGTAAAAAGATCCATTTCTTTTAGTTGAAATATCATACGCCTTTGTTTCGCAGCACTTTGCAGCTGCTGATAAATAACCCCCAGCGCTGACTCAAATGTCTGTATAGCGACTCATCTCTTCGCATAAATTCTGCTTTTCTTACATTCTTTACACTCATACAGGTAACGGTATTTTCCAGCAATAGGATTCTCAATATACTGTATGACGAACTCATCAGGGAATTTCTCCACTCAGCATTTCTTACACAAGTAGGGGAGGTTCTTCGCGATAATTGTCTCCCACTTATTCCTTGTTTCAAAAGCTTGGAGGGTGAGGAGTTCCTGGTAGGTTTCAGTCATTTTGTGAAAGGAATGATAAACTATAACCATAGTAGAGATCTATCTTGCACAAGCAAGCGACTTTGCACAATAGGGTTGATTTATTATATCCTACTGATATAATATGCATACAAAATATTGCCTATGTATAGCAACACCTCAGTAAGTTACGACAAAATGGGAGAACAAAATCAGATGGATATGTGTAACCACTATAAAGAAAAATACTATCCTGATGTATCCCTGGATGAAATCCACAAAGCGTTCTTAGAAGTTAATCCAGATGTTGAAGATATCGAAAGCAGACAATTTACTGTATGGGATGCCCATCGCAGAAAGTTCGAAAAGCTTATTGGTGTCACAGCATAAGATTATTTAGCCAAACTGGTAACTCCAGCGAGGCTTTTTTATAAAATAGAGGAGTGACTACCCCGTTTTCCTAGGTCTAAACTCCCCTTATTCGATTTCAGCTATTTTCTCTATGGGGGTGCCCCTTACCCTCACTCGAGTCGAAAAATCACCTAATTTGAAACGTCAAAAATGACATTTATTATAATTTTGTAATGCAGGGTAGAGGAATTGTATAAAATGACAGATATACACTGAAAAATATTCGAGCAGTAGAATATGCGAATAACAGATATACTATATGTGATTTTAGAATGCACAAATAACATATTTATTTTACATTTACACACACATAATATATCACTTTTGCAAACGTCATTTTGCACAAATAATATCTTCCATGCAAGGTTCGACAATATATCTTGTGCAAGGTTGAGGCTCTATTTACATATATCCATTATCGGGGTACTCCGTAAAAGAAGTCCTCCCTAAAATCCGGGAAAATACTTTGCAAGATACATGTTGTGATATAATAATTCTCTTTCGAAATCCTGTGAGGGGTCATAAAAGCCAAAAAAGGCAATGTCGACTTCTGTCTGCTGCCTAAACTCCTCTTTCTTAGTTTTCAACATTATCTATATACGATAAAATGGCAGCACTAAGGTACTTTAGCGTTATTATAAAATGATAATACTGGTAAGAAGCCATTTCTACGAAACCACACTCCTCTCCCTCTATCAAAGCTTCTGTTCAAGAAAGTCTACGAGTACGGATGCATATGCACCAGATGACAATTCAAATCTTAAAATAAGATTTTTATCTTTGCTCCAGAGCCAAGTGAAATTCGTCGGATATAAGAGTATCGGACGGCGGATACCATAGATATTGAATTTTTTGAAACCATGCTGGATATCTTTGGGAAGAGAGAGTTTCTTGTACGTATCGAGTTCCAGTTTGAGTGCATCATCCTTTGCTTCAGTCAAGTCGTCACCGAGTACAGGGCCTGTTACGATAAGCCTCTCTGTATTATCCTGCTCAGGACCGGTTCGGTGTTTCGAACGCCCATCTGCAGGCACTACGACATCGCCAGGAAGGATCTTATATAGTTTGCCGGCAGCAATTCTGGCATGCAGATACATATTGAAAATATAGCTTGAAAAAGCCTGAACCTTAAAACGTTTTTCTGCCATAGTATTGTTATCTCATTTGAGCGACCTAATCTCGCCAAGCACCAACTTTTCTCCGGTCTGCCGGTTTCTGCCTCTGTGGCCAAAACGCTGTTCGCCAAAATAATTTGGCAACCCCTGTGCCTGTATCTCCTTGAGCAGTGCATCCACCTTTGGCGACAATGCAGCTTGTTCCTTTGGCTTGACGGTACGCAGGATTATTTCAAATCTGTTTCCTTTGTTTGCACCGAGCTTCAGCATCTTATGACCATATGTCGCTTTTACTACTTTTCCCAGTTTCCTCAGAACATCGAGCAGCTTGTTGATACCACCGCAGTTCTTATGCACATCACGTTTTGAGATAGTGATCCGCTGGCGGGTTACTCATTGTTTATCTTTGAGTCAGGCGATACCGATCATATTTCTGTTGAGTCAGAACGTATTGATGAGCTTATTAATTACATCAAATGTGGCAAGATTCTTCTTTTCAAAAAAGATATAATGAAAATCTCACTCTCATTCCGGCTCCTTTTCCAGGATTTCCTCTACGATGAAGTCCTCTACCCTCTCTTTAAATAAGAAATGTGTCATATAATGATAATAATGAATTGTTTCTGATTTGCAAAAAGGAATAGAAGAAAAAATAATATGTCATTTTTTTATAAAATGGCATGGGTTTGTGGCTTGCTATAGCGATCTAAAAATGTATGTTCGTTAATATATCTTTTGTAGTTTACCAATTGCCGATGAATTTTATGCATAGGTCTAAGTTGCTTTTTCTTATTGCAGCACTTGCATCAGTCTCAATTTCAGCGAGCGTCTTTGCTCTTACTCGAAGAGCCAGCGTCAATGACGCAGGAGTAGCTAGTGATGCTGCCAGCACTTTCGCATGCACCACTGATAACGGACGTTATGCAGTATTCCAGTCCGATGCAACCAATCTTGTCGCATGAGATACGAACGGACAGACAGACATTTTCGTGCGTGATATTATAGGCGGCACTACCGAAAGGATTAGCGTTTCCACCACAGGATTGCAATCAACAAGCTATAGCTATAACGGAAAGATAAGTGCTGACGGACGTTATGTTGCATTTGAGTCTGCCGGGTATCTGGTTGCAGACGATTTAGGGAGCATCGACATCTATCTGTATGACAGAGAGACCGATCAGCTGACAAGAATCAGTACTATGGCAACATGATACCAGTCAAATGCAAACAGCGAGACGCCTTCAATAAGTGCAGATGGGCGTTATATTGCATATCAATCTTCTTCAAGCAATCTTGTCGCGTGAGATACGAACGGACGCAGAGATATCTTTGTCTATGACAGGGTAAACAACAGCAACGAACGTGTAAGTTTTACCAGCACTGGTTTACAGGCATCAAATCACAATTATAGACCCGCTATCAGTCCGGATGGGCGTTATGTTGCATATCAGTCGCTCGCTGCATTGGTTACGGGTGATACGAATGCCACCTCTGATGTATACATCTATGACAGGCAATTGGGACAGACTGAACTTATGAGTACAAGTGATGCGTGAGCCATTGCCAATGGAGCGAGCTATTTTTACATCAGTGTAAGTTCTTGATGAAGGTATGTTGCATTCATTTCTGAAGCAACAAATCTCATTTCCGGCGATACCAACAATGCTACTGACATCTATCGTTACGATAGAGAGACTGACACCATCGCAAGAGTGAATGTGACGACATGATGATGACAGATATCGAGTTTCTATCCTACAGAAGGATCCTCTATGAGCGCAGATGGACGTTATGTATCGTTTCAGACACTCTCTCCGAACGTCGTTAATGGAGATAGTAATGGAAATGTGGACGTCTTCGTACGTGACATGGAGAGCGGCATGAATCAAAGAGTGAGTCTCACCGTTACCGGTATGCAGCTGAACGGTCAAAGTCAGTACTGATGTATTAGTCCAAACGGGCGTTATATAGGTTATGAATCAAGCGCAGCGAATATCGTGACCGGGACATCAAACGGCGGCACGGAAACATACGTATCAACAATCATGTGATGCGGCGACAGCACAACCCAGACATCGCTTGGCGAGTCATGCGACGACGGCAATATCGAAAGCGGTGATTGATGCAGCAATGTATGTGTACTGGAAACGCCGACATGCAGCATCACTGCTCTGCCGACGAGCGGATATATACCTCTCGCAGTTACTGCAGTGGGAACAGGAAACTTTTGAGTATTCACCAGCATAGCATGGAATAATTTCACACTTCATACCAATGGAGCACGAACAAACGTCGTAACTACCGGATATACATATACAGGAGCAGGTAATCATATTATCACCGGCACCATAGCCAACCCTTATTCTGGCAGTATCACCAATACATGCACTGTTACCATCAATGCACTTGCTGGTTATTGCGGAGATAGCATTATCCAGAACGATAACGGAGAACAATGTGATGATGGAAATACGGATGCATGAGACGGCTGCAGCAATATCTGTGAACTTGAGATGCCAAGCTGTTCAATTACTGCTGCTCCGGCGGCATGATATATCCCCTTCACAACATCGATTACATGAGCTGCCAATGCATGAGGGGTATTTACCTGAATAACATTTGGTGATGGAACCGCAGGCACACAAAGTAATCGGACATGAACCATCACGACATGACACACATATGGTGTGGCAGCAGTATATATTATTACTGGTACCGTAGTTAATCCATATTCAGGAAGCATGATAGCATCATGTTATACGAATGTGACAGCAAATGCTGCCTGATGATGACCGGTAAGGGTCATTCCTATCGATAACTGTCCAAATGGCGATTATTCATCAACACCGTACGATAGCATCTGCGGCACCCCTCCAAGTTCATGAGGAGGGAGTACACCGGTGTCATGAGTTACTATGACAGGTTCTCAAACGACCTGATCAGCGACAACATGATTCGTCGCTCCAGACATTCCTTGATCTCAAGAAGAACCGCAATTTCCATTAGTACCACTTTTCCCTGCTATGCCTCTGTTTACTAGTAAAACAGTTGATCTCTACGATCGGGCATATGTACATGGTGTTACTACTTTACCATTGGCAGTCTCAAGACCATTTGATACAGTATTGAGATATGAGGTCGCTAAAATGCTGGTCCAGTTTGCGGAAAATGTGATGCATTCCCGTATCCCGCATAATCCTCTCTGCACAGTCAATGAATATAAAGACTATGGATTGTTTGATGCTGAGATGCAGGAATACATTATGAAATCATGTGATCTATGACTCATGTGACGAAGCATCAGAAATGAGAAAATATTGGATCATTTCAGACCGTTTGATACATTGACCACTGAAGAGCTAAATATAGTGATAAGGAGATATATAGGCGAGGTTACACCTACCATCTGAAGCAATACAAGAAAAGATTTATGGGAGTTTCTCTTCCAATCATCACTGCAATAAGTAACACATATAACTAGTAATTTATTTTACAAACTATCGATAGTAGATGAAACAAAATAGAAGGAACATATGATTGACAGCTTTGGTAGCATTATTACTTGTCGTTGGTATTTCGTTTTTTGCACTCCCTGATACTGCCGAAGCAGATGTCACAACTATCTGTAGTGATGTGACCGACGTACCGGCAATCGAATGTGAGGCATTGGCGACATTTGCAGTAGTCAATTCAGGAAGCAGCGCGCTGCAAGGTGTTGACGGGCGGCCAGAGTGACGATGAACCGACCCGATAGCTGATGTGTGTGACCGGCATGGTGTCGTATGTACTAACGGACATGTCACCACCGTAGATGTTGACCATCTTGAACTTGTGACATTTCCAGAAGAAATGGTGAACCTTACAGAGTTGTGGATGATAGATATAAGCGGTAATGAATTCACTACCCTTCCGAGCATCATTTGAGATCGGCCAGTACTCGATCAGCTCTATATTTATGAAAATCCACTGACATCTGTACCTACAAGTGTCGGAAACCTCAGTACATTAACGACATTAGTTATCATCAACACCCCACTGACTACACTTCCTGTCGAAATCGGAAATCTGACCAATCTTACTCTACTCTGGCTTTATGATAACGCGCTTACCACGTTACCATCATGAATCTTTGCTAATCTGAATAATGTGCATACATTTTCTATCGCAAACAATCATCTTTCAAGAGACACTTTGGCAACTACAGAATTGGCTTTTCTTGATGATGAGCAATCAGACCGGGAGAACTCACAGACACCTCCGCCACATATCTGTAACGACGTGACGGATGTCAGCGTTGAAGAGTGCAAAGCGCTCGTTGCCATAGGAATACAGAACTCATGAACGGATCTGCAAAACGCAAGCGGATGGCCACAAGCTTGGTGAACCGATCCCATAACAACTGTGTGTGACCGGCAAGGGAACGACTGCGGCGGTGGTATACTGTCTATCATTGATATTTCGGGAATGGGCATTGTCTCGTTACCAGCAGAAATAAGCGACCTTATTTCATTGGCACGCTTGAATGTTTCAAACAATGCATTAACAGCTTTACCGGCAGAAATTGGCGAAATCACTGCGTTAAGACATCTCAATTTTTGACAAAACCCATTGGCATCTGTTCCTGATGAGCTCTGGGATATGGTGTGGCTACAGAACCTTTCTATGAATGACACTCAGCTGACATCGCTTTCTACAGGTGTTGGCAATCTTACTGGCCTGCTTTTATTAGATGTAGCTACTAATTCACTTACCACGCTACCTGATGAAATTGGTAACCTCGTTGAATTAAGAGATTTATATATTTATGATAATCAACTCGTTGAACTGCCGAGCAGCATTGCTAACCTTACCAATCTCACATCTCTCTCGTTATATAACAATCATTTTGCCACGCTTCCGGCATGAGTGTTCACGCCATTAACCAATGTAACGAGCTTTGATATCACGAATAATCATATAAGCAGTGAAAATATTACAGCAGCAGAAATTTCATTTATGGACACGTTGCAGCCAGGATGGGAAAGCACACAGACCGCATCTCCAGGCCTTTGTGTAGTGATTTCTGATATATCAGAGGAAGAATGTGGAGCACTGGTCAGCATTGGCCAGGCGAACTCTTGATCGCTACTTCTGACACGCACTGGCTGGTCTAGGGTAACATGAGTGACACTTCTCTTAGAAGTGTGTGGCTGGAATGGAATAACGTGCTCATGATGACATATAACAAGATTAAGCTTAGGCGGAAATGAGCTTACTGTCATTCCTGAAGAAATTGGCGCTCTGACAAGCATGCAGTTCTTAGACCTTTCTGAAAATCTTCTTACCACTCTGCCCGACGAAGTAACAGATCTCACGCTTCTTGAAGAGTTTTATATGTATGATAACCAGATAACTTCGTTACCAACTGAGATCGGAGATATGGCAAGCCTTGAGTCATTTGACGCAAGAGATAATCTTCTGACTACACTGCCAGCAACCTTTGGAGATCTCACGACCATTGAATACATTGATCTGTCTGAAAACCTTATTGCTACACTGCCATCTGGTGTCTTCAGCAATCTGAGTAATGTATCTACATTCGATATCTCTACGAATAAACTCAGAAGATCTACTCTCGCATCTTCAGAAACATCATTTATGGATGCACAGCAGCCAGATCGGGAAGATACGCAAGATCCGGATCCGATTGTTGAAGTCAGTACCGGTACGACAACACAAAGCGGCGGTGGCGGATGAAGCGCATCGCCTTCAAGAGCAGGATGGGTTATTATAGATGGAACGGCTCCGACAGGAACAGTTGGTACAGACACATGAACCGAATCGTGAGACACTGATGCAGGTAATATAACAGAAAACAAGAGAACTACTGCGGTCAACATCGGATCTCTCTTTTCACGGGCATCATCGAACGGAATCGTATGATCAAATGCGGCATCTGAGAGTTTATATTCACCTATGAGCAGATACGAAGTTGCGGAGATAATAGTACACTTTGTACAAAATGTAGAGAAAAAGACAATCCAGCATCGTGATGCTTGTAATAATGCTCCTTACAACGATCTTTCTGCTGCACAGCAACAGACAGCTCAGCTGATATGTGACCTTGGTATCATGGGAATCGGCAATAATGCACAGGATCCATTACCACAGTTCAGACCACACGATATTCTTACAGATGAAGAAATGCAGATTATAATAGGAAGATACTTTACATCACAAGGTAGCACTAGCCGTATTAGTGATAACCGCAAGATCGACTTGCTGAAACTATTGCTTTGAAAAGCATAAAATTAGTAGATTATACATAAAAAAACAGCTCATATGAGCTGTTTTTTGTAATTTAAAGCACTCTCCTGATCTCCTCTAACGTCGTCTTTCCTTCCAGCATTTTCAGGTATGCATCTTCCTTCATCGTAAGAAATCCATGGTTACGAAGCTCAGCATAGATCTCGAGGGTGTTCTTCCCATTGAGGATCATATCCTTGATATCGTTGTTGACGTCGAGCGCTTCTGCTACTGCTAAACGTCCCTGGTAACCATCGTGTGAATCTTCATCACAGCCGACAGCAGTCCGGATATTTCCATCAAAATCTGGTTTACGTGTAGGATCGACTTCATTGATAGATCTGACAGCTTCCTTGATCTCCTGGAGTTCTGGCAGCGTGGCTTCACGTTTGGTAGCACATGTATGGAGTTTCCTTACCAGTCTTTGTCCAATAACAAGATTGAGTGCCGGAGCAAGCTGGTATGGTTTTATACCAAGATTCATCAGTCTTGAGATCGCTTCCGCCGCTGAGTTGGTATGGAGCGTAGAGAGAACGAGATGACCAGTCAATGCGGCATTGAGAGCGATTTCTGCCGTCTCTTTCGTACGTATCTCTCAGACGAGAATGATATCAGGGTCGTGACGGAGAATAGCTTTGAGACCTTCTTCGTACGTATATCATTTGAGTGAATTAATCTGTGACTGTTCTATACCGGGAATTTCGTATTCGACCGGCTCTTCAAGGGTGATGATTTTCTTGCTCGTATCGTTCATGTACTGGAGCATCGAGTAGAGTGTACTTGATTTACCTGATCCGGTAGGACCAGTAACAAGGATCATACCATAGTTTTTCGTAAGATGTTCCTTGATCAGATTGATCGTCTGCGGAGCGAACCCGATATCGGTAAATGTCATGATGCCCTCATCAGCATCGAGAAATCTCATGACGATACCCTCTCCCCTCAGTCCAGGCATAAAGCTCACACGCACATCGATTTGTTTTTTCTTACCGTTGATATCAACCGGAAAATCAAAACGGCCATCCTGCGGAAGATAATCGATATTCATCTTTGCTCCTGACATAAATTTCATCTTCAGGAGATATTTCTTAAACTCAGCATCAGTGAACTCAAGAACGTTCTTCATGATACCGTCTTTTCTCATACGCATAAGTATCTTTCATGTCTGAGGTTGAAAATGCAGATCTGATGCTCATGCCTGATACGCAAGTCTGATGACTTCATGCAGAAACACACCATCCTCATAATTCTGCTTCTCCAAATAGAGTTTCTGCAACATCGCCTCTGCAGACTGTCCGAGAGCATTCTGCTGAAATGACTTCTCTTCAGCCTCTTTCATTTCCTGTTCCGAGATAGCACTGTACCATCTCAATGCATATGCAAATGCATCAGGATCGGTATAGTAAAGTTCGATCTTGTATCATTTGGCAACAAGCTGATCGGTGATAGCCTTGACTGCCAGTGTATTTGCATTGGTTGTCAGCAGCATCAAGTGGCTTTTATCACCATCAAAAACGATCGTCTGCGCCTTTTCAGAAATTTCTTTTGGCAGGTATTTGACGAACGTGAAATTCGGCTGGATGGCCTTCACGTCTTCCTGTTCTAAAATCTTTTTTGTTAACTGGGTTGCCATTGCGGGTTTTCGATCGAAGTTTCCGTAAAAAATCTAACATATCCATTATACTCAAAAACCTCCAAAAAGGCAAAAAAACGTCCTCTATTCGAATCGAGGTACTAACTGGGCTTTTAGGGCGAAAATCAATAAAAAAAGCCAGGCAAATACCCTGGCTCAGTCATTTTCGGAATATACGTTGGACCTCACGATGAATACGCTTCATGATCTCGTCAATCGTGCCATTGCCATTTACATCAATTACCGGACATACCTTTTGTCTCTGTAAGCTCCTGGAGAGTTTTAATGAAGTATTTTTAAATCTTTCATACCTCCGCTCCAACGCTTCAGGACTGTTGGTATCATCGAGTTGTTTTTTCAAAGTTTCAATCTTTTGCAGGTACAGACTTCTCACGATCCGAGATGATTTACATGAAGGATGCATGAATTTCTGATACCGCAGTTTTAGTGCTTGAATTCGATGCTTACGCGAAGCTTCAAGTTTACGAAGAGAGTCTGCCTTATCGATGTTCATCCTTATCACAAGATTGATGTCAAAGATACCAGGCAGCTGTCCATCTGCGATGAGCTTTTTAAACGCATTGAATTGAGTGATCGTAGCCGGAAATCCATCGTACAGTACGCCTTGGTATATCTTATACCGCACCTTAGGCAGTATTTTTGCTTTCGATGGGCCGACAAACGGTAGTTTTTGTTGAATTCTGTTATTTATTATCTGCAAGGAACTCAGTTCCAGAAGCAGCAGGTCGATTACCGTATCGTCAGGTACAAGCGTATGTGCTTCCATGCACGCCGTCACCTGCTGAAAGGCAATTCTCGATACTGTCTTCCGCAAGATGCTTCCCATGTGCAGATAAAACAAGCGGAGTTCTCCCGCTATTTCGTTAGCCGGCACTCCTGGAGGGGCAACGAGCAATATGTTTACCCTGTATACTCGTTTCATATGTGTTTTGTTTTCAGAACATTATACCAGAACAGCATCACAAGTCAATCACTTATAATCTTAATTGTTGATTTCTTCTTGCACTATTCTCCAAGTTTCGTATACAGGAGTCATCCCAAACACTCACAAATTTCTCTCCGTCTCCACAAGTACAATACGAAAATCATTGTAACTAGCCTGATTTCAAGCGATTTCTTTCATATAATCTTGCTATCAGACTGTCACTTATCTATACTCTTTTGTGTTATTCTTTGATAAGAATATCTTTTTGTCATAAGATAAAATGCAGAGATGCAGAAGAAAAAAATATTAGTATGATTATCAGGATGAGTCGATAGCGCAGTCACTGCGCATCTTTTGCTGCAGCAAGGATATGATGTGACTGCCGGATTTATGGTGAACTATATGACCGACAGTCCGGAGTGCACGACAAAGGCAGACCTCGAAGAAGCGAAGAAAGTAGCAGATCATCTTGGAATCAAGCTCTATACGTTTGACTTCAGAAAAGAGTACGAAGAGCGCATTGTGCATTATATTATTGAATGATACAGAAGTGGCATGACGCCCAATCCAGATGTGCTTTGTAACAGCGACATCAAATTCAGGCTCTTTCTTGATGAGGCACGTTCTCTAGGGTTTGATGCTATAGCAACCGGGCATTATGCACGTATTGAAACCGATAAGGAATGAATACATCACTTGCTGAAATGAGTCGATCCAGAAAAAGACCAGAGTTACTTTCTTTCACGTCTCACGCAAGACCAGCTCTCCTCTGCGTTATTTCCGCTCGGATCAATGCCAAAGACGGAAGTGAGAACGATCGCTGAAGCCGCTTGACTGCCAAATGCAAAGCGTAAAGACAGCCAGTGAATCTGCTTTATCGGTAAGGTCGAAATGCGTGAATTTCTCAAACAGCAGATTACTCCGAAAGAATGAGATATCATCGATACAGCATGAAAGATACTTGGGAAGCATCAGGGCGCCTGGGGATACACTATCGGTCAAAGACAGTGACTCTGAGTAGCTTTTCGTGAACCGCTTTTTGTGATCAAAAAGGATATCAAGCAGAACATCCTTGTAGTCGGGACAGAAAGTGAAGCAGACCTGTATAGTCATGAGCTGATTGCAACTGAACGGCACCGGGTTGGAACGACTCCTCCTCTGCCGTTAGCCGCCCATGCAAAGATACGTTATCGTCAGGAAGATCAGGAGGCAGTTATAGATATCAATGATGTATCTACCATGAAAATCACTTTTAGTAAACCACAAAGAGCTATTGCATCGGGGCAGATCGTCGCAGTGTACCAATGAGATGAGCTGCTTGGAAGCGGACTGATTCAATAATGCATATGATTCTATATTTTCCAACTCCTCTCCGAGTTGGATTTTTTTACAAAAAAAGAAAGGCAGCTGAATACAGCTACCTCGACCCTGATCCGTCGAGGTGGCTTTCGCCAAGATGAAGAGGATGAAAGAAATACAGTCAGCCGCTTGATCTTGAAGAAAACCTCAACAAACCAGAGCATAATCGCTATCCCCATTCCCAGTGGTCTGAGTGATAACATGTTTTACGAGGGATACCTCGATCGCAACATCCAGAGACAGGCTACGACCTTTTCCCTAGGTTTTGTGATAGTTCTATACTATAGATTTTTTTGTATTCAGCAAAACAGTGAGAGGTTATTTTTTGCTTTGTGATACAGATGCTTGACATTCTTGCGCAGGTATCAGCAGTAGTGTGAAAACAACCCTTGGCTGATAACTATACGATATCAAGCAAAGAAAAAAGCGAGCCCGCATAGGGTCGCTTTTATAATATACGATGTTATAACATCGTGAGACGTTTGATTGCAATTTCCGTCTGCGAGGTCTTTGGCTTGCATTCATGCGGCGATGGCATGTGATAATTGCTGCCAGTCACTACCGCCAAGCGGCGCATCAGGTTTTCTTTCTTCTTTATCTTATTTCGTTTGGGCTGATTCATAGTTTTCTTTGCTAGATTTGTTAATAATAGTATTTTCTTTATCTTACACAGCTTACCGTTCTCTGCTCATAGTTACAGATCATCGGCGAGAACGATGAACAGTTGAGCTTACGATAATCTGTACAACTGTTGCTGCTTTCTGATCCGCAGATGTATGATGATGTAGCGTTAGCGTTACATGTATCTGAATTATCGATGTTACCTTCATGCTGTCCGGCTGAAGTCCAGTTTCCGTATGAGTCTGTTCCTTGCGTCGTATTTGTCGGTCACGTCGCATTACAGTAACTGTGCTGGAAGCTTCCATCGAGATAACCGTTGTCACGACATGTTCTTACCTCTTTGTAGCAAGGCGCAGATGTGTTCTGGTATGCTTCGATCTTTCATCCGTATGGAATTGCCTGGCCATTGAAGTAACAGCTTCTTGGTGTATGAGTTGACCCACCGCAGTTGCCGTTTGGACAGGTGTTTGGTCCGGTATTATTACTGCCGCACCATGAGTATTGATAACTACCGTTGAGCTGACCGTTGTAGCACGTTCTTACCTGACTGCTGCATGGTCATACTGAACTATTGTACGCGATGATTGACGCACCATTCATGATAGTTCCACCCCATGGCAGTGCACAGCTTGCATTTCCGTAGTGCGGCGTATTGTCATAACAGTTGTTTCCATAGCAGCCATGATCATCATGATGTCCGCAATTATTACCATAACAGCCATTATTATTGTTGTTATGTGAATTATCATAACATGATGAATAACCGTATGTTCCGGAAAGCTTACCGTAGCTACATGTTCTGAGCTGGCTGTTTCCACACGAGTATGAATTGTTTGCATACGCTATGACCGACGATCCGTGAGGGAGTTTTCCTCCCCGAGGCAACGTACAGCTGTAATTTGCCTGATTCATAGTACATGATCTGCTGGTGTACGATCCTTGAAGCTTTCCATTGATACAATACCTATGCTCACCGACACATGCATGTCATTGTGAAGTCGTTGAGCTTTTGTACGCCATAACGTAATCGCCATGCTGCACTGTCTCACCCCATGAGGTTTTACATGACTTTCCAGCAGAGGTATGTTGTGGATAGAAGTAATCTTGCCCATTATTGTTATAGATCTTCGACGGATCACTTTTTCCACACGATGGGAAGCCATAACTTCCGCCTAAAACTCCCTGAAAACATGTTCTTCTTTCGTATGCACATGATGCACCAGCATTAGTTGGAGCAGAGGTCTTGTACGCGATGACATGGCTGCCATGATCGAGGTATGTTCCCCAAGGAGTTGTACAACCATGTTGCGTCAGATCATAATTCTTGTAACTGGTCGGCTGTATATAATTGTTGTTATTTGCTGATTTGCTCGATGGATTAGTCTTATTATCATTCCATGAGTAGATCACGGTAGTATTGCCATTGGCAGATGTCCTTGATGGACCCTGATATTCGCTGTTATAGGCAGACGGTCCCTGCACGTAACCATATGAAATTTGTGTCACGGTCGATGATGAACCTCACTGATTCATAGCAACAGGCGAGTAACATGTATGTGATGAGTAACTACCATTTAATCTTCCATTTTCACAATATCTTTTTTCGAACCTGCACGACTGCGCACTTTCGTACGCGATGATATATCCGCCGTCATTCACTGTCTCACCTCGTGGCGTTGTGCATGACGCACCATATGAAACCTGTCCGTCATTATTTTGATCATCACCATCGTTATCACCATTATTGCTTGCAGGATTACATGAAGCATATGGATATGAACCGTCAAGCGATCCCTTATGGCAGGTCCTTAGTTCTTCTTTACATTCTCATGAGCCGCCCGGAGTTTCTGTCCGGTATGCGTAGATGCTTGATCCATCAGGAATCTTTAATCCCCATGGTGTGCTGCAGGCATTTGGGTCTATGTTCGTATTCCCTCACGTCTGCGACGTCGAACTATTTTCACGGAAAAATGAGATGACCTTGTCATCTAGTGTAGTGAACCTTACGAGAAGCCGGATAAGTCATACTATAACACCCAGCTGGATGATAAATCTCAGGATATCTCTCATCAGCCATCATTGACATAAATTAAATTGATGATACTATAGCTATAGTATGCGAAAAAGCAAGAGAAATGAAAGCAAAAAAATCACTTTTGGCATATCAAAAAAAGAGCGTAAAAGCTCTTATAAAGCACTATTAGAAACTCTGCAGAAATCTCAGGTCACCATTAGTAAAGTATCTTATATCTTTGATATCATATTTGATAGCCACTACTCTGTTGATACCGATACCGAAGGCAAAACCTGTGTACTCGTTGCTGTCGATACCAGCTTCTGTAAACACATTGGGATGGATCATACCCGCACCAAGGATCTCGATCCGGCCTGTATGCTTACAGAGAGAACATCCCTTCTGCTCACATATCGGACAGCTCGCATCGATCTCAAAACCCGGCTCGACAAACGGAAAATATGCAGGTCTCATCCTGATACCTGTCGTCTTTCCGAATATAGCAGACAGAAGTGACATCATCATCTCTTTGAAGTGACCTATGCTAATATTCTTATCGATAACCATTCATTCGAGCTGCCGGAAGACCGTATCATGTGACGCATCAGTGTTCTCATTTCTATATACTTTCCCAGGAACCACGACCTTTAATGGGACTCCATAGCGCTTCATAAGCTCATTTTGCATAGCAGATGTCTGTGTACGAAGCACCATATTGTCACCATTCTCATCTTTCTGCTCAAGGAAATATGTATCGTGCATCTCGGTTGCTGGATGTGATGCAGGGATATTTACCGAGTAGAAATTTTCGTATTTCGTCACCGCATCTTTACCATATTCGATGATGAAACCCATCCCCTGGCAGATCTCTTCGATCAGTCTTCTCTCCGTATGCAGCAGGTGAGCATGTCCTCATGCATTCAGCGGCTTATCGAGCGAAATATCGACAATATCATCTGCAAGCTGCGCGTTGATAGACTCGCGCTGGAAGTGCTGTAATTGCTCTTCATATGCTGCAGTCGTGTCCGTTTTGAGATCGCCGAGTTTCTGTCCCATCTCCTTTTTTTCATCCGGAGAAAGTGATGCAAGATTTTTATATGCAGCGGTAATTTCTCACTTTTTCCCGAGATACTTTTCGTACCATGCAGCAAGTTCATCTGCTGTGGTAACTGCAGCAAGCTCTTTGAGAATAGCCTTCTTATCCATGAGATACTTTATGCGATAAAGTCATGTTTAGCGATCTTTGGCAGATCAAGGACAGTAATAATTCATTCGATCTTTTCCTTCTGGCTTCCGGTAGCAGTAATGAGTACAGCACCAAGCGGCTTCTTTCCCATAACCTGTCTTTCAAACAGCGCTTCTACTTCATAGATGCTCCTCTCTTTGGCAACGAACATATATGTATCATTCGTTTGTGTCAGATCGAGGTCACCGACGCGGATAGTACTCATGTTGACTGATCATTTTGTACCGGCTTCTGCAAGCCAGTTTGAAAGCGTCGTTTCCGTAATCATTCCAACAAACAATCCCGTAGCGTCATACACCGGAAGGTGTGTATTGCTATGATTTCTCATCTCTATGATCACATTTTGCAGCAAATCGGTTGTCTTGCATCCGAGAACTTCTTTCTTGAAAAGGTCGTAACATGATACTGGCTTAAGTATCTGTTCTTTACATTTTCTGATCTCCTCAACAGCATGGTATGTAGGCACACTATAGTACTGGCCTTCCAGCTGCTGTCCATGTGCAATATGGTTTCTGAGTTCTCCGAAATATTTAAGTTTTGCCTGACTCTTCTTCACAAATGTTGATATGTTATACTCCCCTTCACTTACCTGTTTCAGCTTCTCATTATATGGAAGAAATTTTTCTGTCTGCAGGAGCTTATCGAGATACTTATCCATCTCGTTAAAGAGCGAAATAAAGTTCGCCGCATTCTGCTCCATAAGCTTCTCACATACGTCTGAGTACATCTAACCAGTTCTTAAAGTTAAAGGTTTATAAAGTAGAAAGTTCTTTTATAAGCTTTATACTTTTAACTTTTCACTTAGTGTATGGCGATCCCGGCTGGAATCGAACCAGCATTACAACCTTCGCAGGGTTGTGTCCTATCCGTTGAACGACGGGATCAAAAAGGATTATGCGACTATACCAAAATGCTCATTGATAGCAAGGTAAAACCTTTATGCACATGGTATTCATTCAGGGAGTGCCAGGTTCGAACTGACGATGACGGTTCCGAAGACCGTTGTGTTACCGCTACACCAACCCCCTATGATACGAGCTATGAATCACACCTGAGCGGGATGATATCATAGTCGTCAAATATATCTGTTTTATAGTCATTTTCTTCACACCAGTCTATGAGTTCAGCGATGACTTTATTTCTGCGTTCAGCAGAAATAATAGGCTGAAGTGTAGCGGTTTCTGACGTGTTTTCAATCGCATTGCTATCGGCAATAAGTGATGCTACGAGCGTTGGATCGGTGATCGACCGCTGTACCAACGGATACTCTTTTGTTTGCACGATACTCTGCACAACGACATAACCCATTTTCCGGAGTTCATGTACGATAGCAGTGTATTCATGCTCCTTTGCCATACGCTCCCCGGTCAGTGGAATATGCACTTGCATCCCTGCAATCATCTCATCGCGCACCATCAGCTGACCGTATGCAGCACAAAGTGAGAGAAATTCTTGTGCGGCATCTGCAAGATGTATCTTTTCTCTGCAGAGAAATAGCTCAACTCCCGAACCAACCTCTTTCCGGTTTTTCTTCCCAAATTGCTTCTTGTGGTAGACAACGACTTCGTGGTCAAGCGACGTCAAAGCAAAACCGGAAAAATAGCGAGTGAACTCTCTTCATTCAATCGGCATTCAGCATGCGATGATATTGTTCGAATTGAGGATCAGCATTAGAGTTTTTCGTGCCTGTAGGCGATCTTATATAAAAGAACGAGTTGGATGACATTTACCATAAGCGCTGATCATCATGCACTGATGAACGGTAGCGTCAATCCCGTCAGTGGCAGCAGCTTGATATTCACTCAGACATTGACAAACATCTGTATCACGATCAGTGAGATCACTCACGCACCGAGGTTTTTAGCGTATTCATCTTTGATGTCCGGCAGACGTTTGATGAACTTGTATGCCAGGAAGAAATAGAGCCCAAGCAGCACCATATTACCGAGAAATCCTATTTCTTCTGAGAATGCGGCAAAGATAAAGTCTGACTGTGCCTCAGGAATATATCAGAATTTCTGCAGTCATTTTCCATATCCCTTACCGAATATACCACCAGCACCGACTGCGATAAGCGACTGATTGATCTGATATGAAATACCCTTACCTGTCTTATCAGTATCGGGATTGACGAATGTTTCTAATCTGTTCTTGATATACGTAAACTGCATACCGATAAGTATCCCGACTGCAGCACATCAGAGCAGTATTCACACCAGATGCTTGAGCTTTCCTCCGCCGTACCGCATCATAATGAATGCAAGCGGCACCAGCACCATAAGCGTACCAAGATCGGGGATAAGGAGAAAAATCAGTGACGGCACCCCAAGGATAAAGAGAAATGATAGATACCCGGGCAGCTTACTCAGCATATGCTTCTTCCTGACAAGCCATCATGCGAAGAAGATCACAAATGCCAGCTTAAAGAACTCTGACGGCTGAATCGTGGTAAATCCAAGATGGAGCCAACCCTTTGCTCCTTGCAGGGAAAGCCCGAGTCCGGTAAACACCAGCAGCTGAAAAATGAATGCAAGGATAAAAATGATATGATTGTATCTTTTGAAAAATCTGAGTGGGATTTTATAGGTAATCAGCGAGACACCAAGTGCTATAATGATGTTGATGATGTGTTTGTTGAAATAGAAATAATTAGATGGTTCTGCAAGCACTCCAGCAGCAACTTTCGTCAGCGTCAGTGTGAAAGATTCATGTATGCTCACACTATAAATAGCAAGTATTCCTATGATGATGAGCAGTGCTCCAAAAATCAAAATTGGCACGTTTGTACACGAAAAAAAACTAAATCTCTTATATATACTGATTGCGATCTTCAATATCAATAACTAATCTATCTTATGGAATCCTGATTCCAAGATACGCAAGTCAAAGCGCGTCCGCAGCATCGTTGTACTGCGGCAGCGATTCAAGCTTATATATTTTCATGATCATCTTCTGCACAAACATTTTGTCTGCTTTACCGTTACCGGTGATATATTTTTTCAGCTCAATCGGCGTATATTCTTTCACCTTCACTCATTTGCTCAGCATGAGTGCAATCAGCATTCATCTGATACCATACACAAACTCTGCATTCGACTGATTCATATCAGTGAAAAATAATTTTTCAATCACACATGTTTCTATGTCTACTTCTGTCAACATCTGAACAAAAAACTCGTATATTTTTTGCGCCCTCTCAAATTGATCCATTCTTGTTGGTGACTTTTTTTCTTGCAGCAATATACCCGCATCGATTATATGCATCTCATCATTCACTAAAGCATACCCGAGTTTGCGCACGCCCGGGTCAACTGCAAGTATTATCCTTCACGCTGATTTTGTCATATGCATAGTCGTGGATTAAAACAGCGATGCCTGTTCTCACTGAAACTTTTTGAGCAGGTGTGTGCCAGCATGTTCATCATGAAATCATGCGATCCAATTAGTATCACCTGCTGCGATCTGTTTTATCTGGTTGATTTCATTCGGCCATAATTCAGGCTCGGTGGTCTCAAGAAAAATCGCCCTGTTATGCTGCTCTGCCCATTGGATGATATGTGCGAGCGCATGAAATCCAATAGCTCATCTTCCGAGAGGTGCATGCCTATCAAGGCGAGAACCCAATGCAGCTTTACTGTCATTCAGATGAAACGCATAGAGTTTATCGAGACCGATGCGCGTTCCCCGCTTATCGATCAGTTCATCCCGCTTACGAAGATCGTTTCCCCCTCATCGTGCATGTGCGGTATCGAAACAAAATGCTATCGGCAGATCTTTCAGATATCACTGGTAGAAATCAGCAAGGTCATCAACGAGATATCCAAGCTCGCTCCCCTGTCCTGCAGTAATCTCAAAAAGGAATTGCGGCGTATATCCGTGCTTCTGATTGTCCGCAAGGATGTATTCTACATTTTTTGCCATATTCTTATATGCATCTTTCACATCTTCAAATCATTTTCCTTTTCCGACATGAATATTGATAGCCTCAAATCACGTATGATGACCCACCTCAAAATCATGCATGATGCTTTTGATATCTGGCTGACAATCTGCAAAAGGCTTTGAAAGGTTGGCAAGATAGTTTGCATGGATCAGACCTCATGTCTGCTGATATTTCTCCCTGTATTCTCTTGCCAATGCATACTGTTCCTCTGTACACTCAGGCGTCGACCATCCTTTTGGAGATTTCGCAAAAATCTGCAGGGTGTTTGCACCGATTGCATGTGATCTTTCAAAAGCAAGGTGTATTCAACCTGCTACGGATGTATGTGCGCCTACTCTCAGCATAGGATATCGTCAGGAACAAAACATTCTCAAGATACGGAAAACGAGCCGAAATACAATCATTATTTCCAATTGATTTTACGGGAATATTCCATATCTATACAGAAAGATTCATTACTTTCATTTTGCACTTTTTTGCATTTCATGGTAAATCTTCCGCTTTTCGTGATTCCAGTGATAGTAGCAGGTATCATCCAATTCATAAAAATCATTGTGGATTTTTTCGCCGAAGGAAGAAAAAGACTGAAGCTTGAGTATCTCCGGAGAGCAGGATGATTTCCGTCAGTACATAGCTGAGTTTCCAGCAGCGTGACAACATTGATGTGATTGACATATGGGATAGAAAGCCCTCATTTTGCAATCTGTCTATGTTTCTCTATGCTCTTTTGGTACGATGCCATGAATGTCAGATATGAAGCAGGAAAACATGCGCAATACATCAACGAAATAAAAGAAGAATTAAAGTCATTTTCATTCATTGACTATAAACTGAACGATCTGAAAGAAAGGCTTGGTCATACCCTTGTCGAGGTGATAGGAGGAATCTTCGTTGGAAGCGCACTGACATGGATCATCTACTATGTGACTCCTATTATAAACTCTCTGATCAACTCATAATGAATAATCGGAAAAGATCGACATATATTTCATCGCCCGCGAAAAGTCGTTTGCACACGAAAAGACGCAAATCAGCATTTTGGACAAATGCAAAAAGGTTTTTTCAGACATATAAAACCGCATTGTTGGTTATTGTTATCCTTCTCCTTATCACAACAATCATACAGCTTACATATACTTATACGATAGGGAAAAGCGAAAACATCATACAAGAAATCATCATCACTGATGAAAGTGTTCAGATGTATGATAATAAAGAATTCTACAGTTTTGTGAGACAGGAGCTTCATGGGAAAAATATTGTCATGCTGAAAGCAAAAAACGGATGAGCAGCAGAAGATACCATTAAGCAGCATTTCCCGCTTGTCAGAGAAATTGCAATCGAGAGAATCGGTCCAAGTAAAGTATCGGTGAATATTGCATTTCGTCCGGCAGAATTAGTGTTTAAAAATGAAGAGGTAAACGTATGATATGGGAATAAGATCCTTTTCAATGTAAACGACAACAATGCCATCACTTCATGAGCGATATTTGTAAGGCTGCCTGACTACTTCTCCGGGGAAAGGATTCAGCAAAATGTTACCGGATATCTTTCACTTCTGTGACCAGAAAAAATAAAAACTGATCTTCAGTCAGTCAAACAGGTTCTTGCAGCTGATGAGATAGTCTTTCTTATCGGATCACAAAAAAGCATCGTGAATGCATGAAATATAAGAGCAACATTCGATCACAAAAGAAATATCAGAGCGCAGCTTGAATATCTAAAGACGATACAATGATTGGATCCTACATTCTTCTATGAAGTTGATCTCACCACATACCCCACGGTAATCCTCAGAAGACGAGAAGGAGGATTTCCTCAGATATAGACACACATAGACCAATATAGACATTTACTTCTTAGACATATCATGATGATCAAAATATTTTCTTATCTCCAAGAGAGACATGGTATAAGCAGAAGAGAATATATGCAGATGCTACAACAGAAAGCTGTGGTGATAAACGGCCAGCCAATAGAATCTATGCAGGCAACAGCTAATGTATGAGATGCATTGGAAATACATTCAGGCAGAGACATATTGCTTTCCGAAACCATAGAGGAAGTTAAAAGAAAGAAAAGAATGATCGTACTCTTTAACAAGCCAAAAGGATTCACCGTTTCAAAAGAAGACAAACATAATAAGACTATCTACGAATTATTGCCGAAAAGCTGGCAGAAAGACTTCTATTATATCGGCAGACTCGATAAGGATTCTCACGGACTGTTGCTGCTAACGAATGATCCAGCATTAGTGGACTACTATGAGAAACCGGAAAACAAGATCTATAAAGTTTATGAAGTGCAGATAGACAAGCCACTGAAGACTAACCATATTCAAAAAATGAAGAAAGGAGCATTAGTCGATGAAAACGGCGTACTTATCAATACAGAAAAATGAATAGGATCAAAGCATACTGCCGAGACACTAAAAGCATTGAATGTGCGTTACCAGGAAGTGAAAAACAAGCACTATGCAGTGGTTACTTTGACAGAATGAAAAAAACGCCATATCAGGCGTTTATTCAAGGCTTTGTGATATACCGTGAAAGATCTTATGAGAGTGAAAGTAGGTAAATATCAGCTCGGTACCATCAAGCCAGGCAAATATATGCTCCAGCCGTATAAAGAGTCACATAGAGACTAAGTTTTCTCCGTATAATGCATACAGGTCACTCCTCTCTATTTTCCTACAATATCCTTAAAGTCATCTAGTGTATTGAATGAGAGGTAGACAGACGCAAACCTGACATATGCAACAGGGTCTTTTTCCTTGAGCAATGCAACGATATCTTTTCCGATCACCTGCGAATCAATCTCTGATCCATGTTTTGTTCGCTGCATTTCCAGCGCATTGATCATGTCCTCTATTGCCTCATTTGTCATCTCTCTTTTTGCAAACGACAGAAGGAGCGCCTTCTTGATTTTCATCCTGTCATACATCTCTTTGGTGCCATCCCTCTTCACTACAACCAGATCAGTGTTGCCTCTCCTCTCAAACGTCGTAAATCTTTCTTCACAGTACTCGCATTCACGTCTGCGTCTGATCGCATAGCCTCATTCCACCACCCTGGAATCAACTACTTTAGTATCTGCATTACCGCAGGTAGGACATTTCATAGAAGCGTTCGTTACAGATAAATGCTTACGGAACTATCGTTGTAGGTGGTATTGTACCTGTAGTTGTATCAGGGAAAATATAAGAAATGAATGGCGAAAGTATAGCCAGCACCATAAATATGATAATAATCCATGTGATGATTTTGACAAAAAGTCTCTTTTTATGTGCCATGTAGTTCTTGTTCACTTAGACGACTAAAATCTTTTGAGAATATGTTTTACATCTGTATGCAGCGGATCAATCTCAAGCACTCTGAAATAGGTTTGCTTCGCATCTTCTGAACGTCAAAGCTTTTCATACATTTCTCCAAGTGCTATCAGATACGAGATATTCCTTGGCCTGAGGGTGACAATCTTTTCAAGATAGTCTAATGCATTCTTGAGGTCATTCTTTGCAATGCAGATATCAATAAGACTGATATAATACTTTGGATTGTCTGGAGAAAGTGCGAGTGCTTTTTCGATAAAGACTTGTGCATCTTCATACTGTCACTGCTCGATATAGATCTCACCGATCTGCCGGAGCGCATGGTGATCATTGGGCTCAAACGTCAGTATTTTCCTGAACATGCTTAGCGCTTTCGTGTATTTCCCTTCCGAAAAATAAAAATCAGCAAGCTGTCTAAATATGTCTATATCGTCCGGATCAAGAATAAGTCATTCGATCAGCTTCTTCTCATACCCCGCCATATCATTTCTTTGTTTGTAGAGAACGGCTTCATATTTTACCTTCTGCAGATTCTTTTCATGCTTATCCTGAAGGATATCTTCCCTGCTTACACCTTCCGCAATATTCTTCACTTTATGTTTCTTTGGGACTATATCTTCATCAGCAGGTTCTTCGCCTGGCTGAGCAACAATCACCTCATCACTGAGGATAATCTCATTCATTTCTGCACCTATCTCCTCATCCTCTGCATCCTCATCAGTTGAGATAGTTATCGTTTCTTCTTCTACGATAGTCACATTGTTTCCACGGTCATCTTCCATAGTTGTTACCGTTGTATGGTACATAGTATCAGTACGCTCTTCTTCATTATCATCATGAGCTGCAGCATAACCATACTTTCTATTCATTCTCCATGAAGAAAATAGCTCCAGCACATAATATGCAATGTATCCCGCGATACATGCAACAAGCACTATAGTCAATACGTACCATCATTCAATAATGTATTGAAACATCGTAAGACAGAAAACAATAAAGGTAAACTTACATACTGATTCTTTGTATTTCTCCTGTTTCTGTTTTGAGTGTTATTTCTCCTGTCATGATATTGTGCCCTATGCATAATCAGGTTATTCACTGCGGCAATGTTACCGTTTCTCCTTTTTTAGGAAATTTCTTTGTTTCTTCAAGGTAAAGTGCCCTTTCGTATACAACACTGCATTTGAGTTTTCCACACCTTCATTTAAGTTTTTCTACATCTCTTCATTCCAGCGACTGCAATGCGATATTATCCATTTCGACACTGGGGAGCTTGCCAAGGCTACAGCAGCCAAGCGGGCCGCATCCACATGCAGCAAGATAATCCTTTGCATGAGGAGAAAGCCTCATCATATCTCTTGCTCCAACCTGATAGATAAAAAATTGGCACGGAAGCTGCTGCCTAAATGCTTTTACAAACTCAGCAAAATTGTATCTATCTTCCGAGTAGAAATAGAAATAGATGATATTTCCATTGAGATCTGATCTGGCAGTAATAGGTATCGCACCTTTAAACTGTGAACCAAATTGTTGCTTAAAGAGCTTATAGTATTCGAGAGCTCTTGCCTGGTGCTGTTGAAATTGTTCGTCTATTTTACCGGCAAGGGCACCAACATAACTGCCATCCTTATCTGCAGCCAGTTCATACCCTACATTGATACCGATATATTTCTTATTGTCTTCTTTATTCAGATAGATTACCTTCTCACCGACACCAAAACTGACATGGTCCGGCACGTCACGGACAGCGACATGTTTGCTGATAAGCCGATCTAACAGGTAAATAGTTTGCATGGTATCTGATTTCGCATGAGGGACAAAAGACTAGTTCAGTTTAAACAGCATGAGCTGGCTATTACCCAAAATGCTTTGCTGCATCATGTTTGCCACTACCTGCTGGTATTGTTGCATATTCGTTTTCATGAGGTTATAGAGACTGAGGTATTGCACCAATACCATTCTTTCGTCATCAGTCAGTGTCGCAACATCGTCCGGAGTCAGCTTCTGTTGTCCAAGAATCTTTGTTGCGAATGATCTTACCTTTGTTACATCGATCTCCTTACCGAGGATATCAGCAGTATCTTCGATAGCTTCGCCGCTTACCATCCTCTGTGTGAAGATCTGCGGTAGTGCTGAAAACATCTGCTGTGCGTTCGGCCGGAATCTTAGGGTTGCAAGCTTTGATCTCAAAACAAGATCATCTTCCTGGAAGTTCGGGAATGCAGCTTTGAGTTCTTCTTCCGAGAGTTCAAATGCGTACTTTGCACTGATGATATTGGTAGCAGCGAGTGACATGTACCCTTCACGGACCATTTTTGCAATCATTGTCATTGATCCGTATGAAAGGATTTTATTTCCTGACTCATCAAGTTTACCAAATACCCTATCCATCAGTGAGCTGTTTGCATCACCCATCACAACACTGGCAATATTCGGATCGATCACGATATAAACCTTCTTCAGGTCACGCATTCTCAGGTATGTCTTACATGGATCATTATCAGAAAGATTCTTCCGGAAATCTACGAGGAATCCATCAACATTGAGACCGTGCTGATTACGGATGAAGTATGGCATATATGTTCATGCGATGGTGATACCTTCATCTTCTCCTCTATTTTCGATGATATTTATCGCCTTATTATAGTGGCCAAACTGCATATCAAAGACATCCTTCGCATTGAAACCCACTTTCTGTTTCGTGATCTGCTGGAGATTTTGGTCAAATGTCGTGACATTACCGACGTTTGCTCTATACCGGATAAACGGTCCGCCGCCACCCTGGGAAGAAATTCTGATGAAGTTAAGCAGTAGCTGGTAAAGTCCGATAAATGCTAGGACAACAATCATTACAGTAAAGAGTTTCTTTTGTGTTCCGGTATTGCCATGGCCAAATGAGTACAGTACAAGCGTAGTCGCTATGATGGTCCGGATGACCACACCTAGTGAATACCGGAGAATCGCTCCTCCTGCTACCCGTCGCAGCATCCACCCGCAAAGCGCTGAAAGAGTCACTGCAAAGAGCTGCTTGTTCCGCTGCACCAAGCTGTAGATAAACCCAATCAGGATAATGAACAGACATAGCAGCCATATCACTCCGATATCAGTATAATAGCTGGTAAGATTCTGCAGCGACCGATTAAAGGTCACATTGAATGGAACGAGCGCTGTATAGGGAAGAGACACTTTACCATCTGTCTTATTCCGGCTCTTGTCTTGATAGTATGCTTTTACATTTTTAACGATATCAGTCATCTGAAGCTCATTGACACCCGAAGCGAATGCAGCTCCAAGCATCTCTTTTCCCTCTGATCCATCAGGAAGCTGATCGTAGAGACTTTGTAGTCCTGTGATGGTAAAGTCACCTTCTAAAGCATCAGCATTTTCACAGAGAAGTTTCGCATCGGCAGACCATGCATGGCATCCTTCACCGATAACAAATCACCGCCAAGGATTATTGAACTCTTTCCGTCCAAAACCAATATATCTACCAACGTCTTCATTGAGAGAACTTCCCGGAGGTTCCTGCAGGTTCTTATACAGGTCTTCTTCTGAATAGTCGTTTGCCTTACATGCAGCGATGACGGCAGAGTCATTTGATGTGGCCTGTGCAGAACCATTACTTTCTGATACTGATGCCGTGTCAGTATTGCTATCAGCAGCAAGTAATGTCTGATAATCGTATGTGCTTGTAAGAAGAATACGCTTCTTCGGCAATGCAGAAGCGTCACTATTTGTAACGGTCGTATGGGTGAGGAAAATATCTTTGATAAGTTTTACTGGTGAAACCTGGTTATCCACTTTTATCTGCTTTACAAGAAGATATGGCGCCTTGACAACGATAAGCGTTGCAGCGATCACACCAGCCCGGATAAGCAGATAACGGAGATTTTTCCACTTCTTCTTCATCCACGCATAGACTACACCTGCAACCGATAACACACCTCCTGCACCGAGAAGCATCGTGACAGTTGCATCGCTAAGAAATTTCTGCACCGTAAGGATAGCCGATTTACCAAGCACTCCTATGACCCCAAGAAAAATACCAAATGCAAGAAGTCCTCCAAACCAGAGCGTCACAAGCATTATCGTAAAGTTTATCACGTCAAATGTCGCTGTCGGCTTTGCAAGAATTGCACCTGCGAAGAATACACCGGAAAGGATGACATAATGGAGAGAGTGTCTTGATCCAGTGTGATGCTTCATCTGATTGACGAAGAAGAATCACGAATAAAGTGCCAGAATAGTCAACGCCATAACACCAAGATCTGTCTTATTATCAACAAACACGAGGAATGCTCCCATACCGCTTGTCAGCCAAAGGATAAGCAGGAGCCATCCGACAACAAAGAACGTCGGATCAAGCCTTTTCTCATCAGTTTCATGATCACCATGAATGAAGCGGATCACTTCTTTGACAAGAATCAATCCAAAACCCAATGTGAACACTGCGCTTACGAAGTTCATGATCACAGCAAGATTGTCTGCGCTTATCCGCGTATTGGTGCCGAAAATATACATAAATTTAAACCAAAATGTCAGATATCCATACCGGATCTGCGGGTTGATCGCAAGACTATCTTCCCGGTAGTAACCATTGTTGAGTGCCCGGATTCTTGGGTAGTACATATATGCATGATTGGCATCCCAAGCAGTAGGATATGGGATGTCAGCAAGGATAAATCCATGAAAAACATACATGATAGAGAAAAGCATCAGCAGCACATAGAAGAACGTCCATGGTGAGCGTTTCATCTTATCCCGTGTGATCGTATCGAGCATGTCCTCCAGCGGCTCTTTTGCTTCTGCAAGGTCGCGTCTCATCCTCCGGCTGAGATAGCCATAGGCGATAAACATGATTGCAATGATGATGCCATAGAAGAGATGCAGTAGAATAAGCGCATAGTTTATGATACAGAATGCAATCAATCCAAGCCCGATATTGAGAAATATCTGCTCAATGCTCCATTCATGCGCGCCGAAAATCTTTCTTCTGATCCGTGTTCCTGTCGACAGCAGACCTACGATAAAATAGACAATGATACCAAACAGTATGATATACTTAAACAGCATGAGAAGGAATCCAGGTCAGAGAATACCTTGTTTTACGACTGCTTCTGCTACTCCGTACAAAAAGAGTCCTGAGAAAAGTGCGACAGAAAATCACTTCAGCGATTTCTTCTTGAAGAAGAGAATGTAACTCACCGGTATCGCTGCAAAGACGATTGACCAGATAAGGATCTTCCGGTTAGCAGCGCTTCCTAACATGCCGACATCAGCAGCTGTCCCCCGGTAGTAGGTATGATTAGCAAGATAAGCGTCAAACACCTGGTATCCTAACACGACAAGGATAAGGATACCGAGGATAAGAAAGATGGTCTTTTTCATAGAAACGCATGAAGAGAAGAGATAAATGTTTCCATTAGACGATTATCGATATGTCGCTATTTTTTGCTTCTGTAGAATACGTGCAAGAGTTCCTTCGTCAGTGGTACATTTACGAGGAGAATAAGGAACATGTTGATAAGAATGGTTGTACCGAATCCCTTAAATACGTTCACACCCATCGTAAAGAGCAGCAGACCGATAAGTCCTGTACTGATATTACCATCTCTGATAGGATTCCGGCTTCTGTCATACGCATCTTCGATGGCATTATACATAGTCTTCCCTTGTGCAAGTTCTTCCTTGAGTCTTTCAAAGATAAGGACATTCGCATCTACCGCCATACCTACGGTCAGGATAGCTGCAGCAATTGCAGAAAGCGATGATACGACACCAAAAAGCTTAAAGATAGCCATCAGGAACGCGACAAACACGATCAATGTGATGATTACGATCGTAGCTCTCTTCAATCCATACATGAAGAACATCAGAAGATAAATCACAAGGAATCCTACTCCTGCAGCGATAAATGCCCCTCTCAGTGCAGACTCACCAAGGGTTGGTGACACCTTTTCCTCATGCGAAAGCAAGAGTGGCGCAGGCAACGCTCCGCTATTAAGATTGTCAGTCAGCTCCTTTGCTCCTTTCGCATCAAACGTACCATCAATCTGCGCGGTCCCGCCACAGATCTTATCTTGGATAGTCGGTGCAGTCATAAGCTGTCCTCCTACGAAGATTGCCATCTGTCTGCCGATATTTGCTTCGGTGATATTACAGAATATTTCTTTTCCTTTGTCGTCGAAATTGATGGCCACTACAGGCAATCCTGTCTGTGACTGTGACACATTCGCGAATTTGAAGAATGCACCATTGAGGATGTCATTGCTCTTTGGGTCTTGAGCCACCGTCCATGACTGCGTATCTTGTACGCGTATATCTTCAATATCGTAGATCATAGCATTCTGAATACTGCTCATAAGTGCATCAGCCTGCTGTTTATTGAGGTTGTCAAATACGATAGTAGGAGCAAGTGTTTCTGTTTCACTCTTACGATCACGGATTTTCAGGATAAAGCTTCCTTCAGGCTGTGTGTAAAGTTTTACATCCTGTGATGGATCAAAACCAAGGAGCTGAGCTCCCAGCACGGTCCCATCCGCCCATCCATCAACCATCCTTACTGCTTCTCCGGTTGCCGGTGCAACTCCAGAGCGGATCTTTTGGAGTGCGCTTTCGGTTGCTGCTTCATCAACAACCTGGTACAGTGCAATATCAAACCCAGAAAGTCCTGGAAGTGCTTCCGGTCACACATATGTTACGGTAGATGTTCCATCATATGTCAGAGTGCCTGTAGCTGATGGAGCAACATCCTTTCTCCGGACGACATCAGCTTGGGTTCCGCGGAGTTCTGCAATCGTAGCGACTCTCGCAGGTTCAATAGTATCAAGTTTCACTGACCTTGCGCCGTTATATTTCACCATAGTGAACCCTTTGAGGGTTTGCGTCATCATTCCTCCGCTTCCGTCTTCAGTCTCAAGCACATGATATGTATCTGTCAGCAGTCTTGGATACACTGCGCCCGTCTTAAGTGATGTAAGGAGTCCTGGTGTCTTTCTATAGATATCAGGAAGCTGTTCTATAGTCGCGTCTTCATAATGCGTATAGAAGATATCGTCAGATACTTTTCCACTTCCGATCTGTTCAAACTGGTCAGGATGAGCACTGACATTTACCAGCATGTTTTCTGCCATCTCCTGTCTCTGTGCAAAAAGCTCTGGGCTTCCTTCGTTCTGATCGTTCGCAAGCTTGAACTCAAGTTCTACTGTCTTACCGATGATACCTTTTGCTTCATCGATATCACTCAGTCCTCCGATCTCTACAATAAGGTATTCACCATCACTCAGTTTCTGGATATATGCAGAGTAATCGCTCACACCAAGTTTAGAAATTCTATTATCGATATTCTTGAGGATAATATCCTGTGCGGTCTTTTTCACTTGGAGCAATTCAGTTTCATTAACATACACCTCCTCATACTTAGAAAAATCGATCTTGTAGGTCAGCCTTACTCCACCCGCTATGTCAAGCCCTTTTTTGAAGTGAAGCAGACCGTTCGATGTAATAGTGGTATGTGATTTTCCTGTCTCTTTATCAATAGTTGATCCTACAAAGAAGATAAGAAACAATGATACAGCAAACAATACAACATACAAAGCTAAACGATTACTTGATTTTTTCGCACTCATGATAATCACTAAATTGTTAAAATAAATTACTTTCTTTTTACCACTTTTCCGCGCACTGGCTCATCATCATCACTTCCTTTCGAGAATATTCCCGCTAAGTACGTAAATGGCATCAGAACGTATTCGGCAACAGTTGATACAGTCTCCATGCTTTTTGATACCATTTTATTGACCTTAAGAGCGACCACAAGAAGCACAAACAGCAATACGACTCCCATTATGATCATTAACGCTCATCAGATAACAATAATATCATGCGCAACTTGAAGAAATGCTCCATACATGTGTGTTCAGAAAAAAGCTAAACATGGCGATTATTACTTATTCTATGGCTTATTTCAAGGGGTTATTTCCTTTCGGTGCGCCTCTCTAAAAATCAGATGACGTATGAAGCAGTGTTCATGTGGTGACAGTCATCGCCTTCAGATAATATGCCTTTGCCTTATCTTCATCTCACTCAGACTCATAATACGAACCGAGTGCTCTCAGCACATAACTGCTTGGGTGACGGGATGCAAGATACAGCAGGTCTTTATGCGCTTTTGCAAGGTCGTTCTTATAAAGATAATATCACGCTTGTCCGTATCTGCATGCATTGTATGAAGACCCAAGAACAGTGACACAGCGGTCTAGATATGGCAGCACCACATTTACGTAGTATTTCTGCATATGTGAGAAGTTCTTATCGGTCACGAATGGCTGGTAAAAGACGATGTCAAAAAACGTAAAATAATCGTTTTCACTTGGCTTCTGCTTGTTAAGCATGACCTGAAACGTCTCCATCATCCCCGGCCGGTTCTTTGTCTGATAGTGAGAAAGTACAATATATCTGAGTGCATCCTCTGACGCAGTTTTCGCTTTTACCTGTTTGCAGTGCAATACTGCGTTTTCATATGATTTTTGTCGAAAATAGCTGGTACAGAGTCAAAAATGATACTGGTCTGCATGTGATGTGTCGAGCTTCAGCAGTGTATCATAATACTGCACCGCTTCCTGCCGATGTCCTTGCTGCTGCGCAGCCTGTGCAAGCACCTGATATGGAAGAACATATTTGGGATCCTTCTGCCTGATAGATACTGCCCATTTCTGGGCTACCCTGAAGTATCATTCCTGCAGCAGCACAACAGATGCCAGCGCATCCGCATAATACGGCACGGTGGTACCCACATTATGTGATGCTTTCTGAGCATTTTTCACTCAGTTGACCAAAGATTCGTATTGCTTTGATCAGCTGAGGGCATCTATTTCATGGTAAAATGTCTTGGTGTCATCTTTATAGACTGCCAACAGTCCATGATACAGTCTGTATGTTTCATCATCTATACTGACATTTTTTTTGTAGTCATCAAGAATCCCTTGCAGTAAATCGTAGTTTGATGGTGAAAGCTCTGATGAGTTAAACAATACGTACAGAAATGTACTCGCAGGGATCAGCGAAAAATCGATATCATTGCGATAGATATCTCTGATCAGTGCGAATGCCTTATCAAAGGCATTGTGAGCGATATACATCTGGATAAGTCATAACGCGACTTTCTGATCTTTTGTTTTTTTGTAAAAACGCTCGAGTGACTCGAGTGTGTTTGCTGATACGATATAGTCACCCGTGAAGCTACTTAGTGATGCAAGATCAATACTGCGTGCATCTTCTATATCGCCATCCGTAACGGCAAATCTCATATCCAGATCATCAATCGTTTCTCTGCTAGGAAAATAGACTATTTTCATGTACAAAAAAACAGCAATAACGGCAATGATACATCCTCCTGCTATAAGGATTCTCACGATGTTTTTCTTTGGTTTTGGTGCGTGTTTTTTGGGCATCAGATGGAGAGGGAAATAGAGTATTACTGATATATACGAAAGCTCAGAGAGTTTGCAAATCCTTTCACTTGTCGCTTGTGATTTTGAGAGGTTTCATTATACTCTATATTTTACGATAGCAGGTGAGAACATGTCAAATAAAGAAATTCACGTAAACGAGGCAAACCAGCGTTTTGATAGATTCCTAAGAAAGTATTTTAAGGCAGAGTCAGAAGTAACCCTTGCTGATATCTATTCACGGATCAGAAAAGGTGCAATCAAGGTGAACGGGAAGAAGAAAGAAGAAAACTATAAACTCGTGCTTGGTGATATTGTTGAGTTCACCGAAGAAAAGCTGACATTGAAACAGCCGTTTATCGCCCATGCAGAAAAGCAGATTAAAAAACATAATATATCGATAGACGACATTAAAAAACAGATTGTCTACGAAGATGACCATCGGATTTTCCGGAATAAACCGTATGGTATTGTTATCCATCCGGGCAATTTTCATCTCAACGACATCACGCTCAATGACTTTCTGGAAGCATATGTGCATTGGTGACGGAAAAAGGAATGAAAAGATCCTGCAAAGATGGGCGCAACATTCACTCCGTCATTTGGGTTCAGGCTGGACAAAGATACGTCAGGCATCATCGTCGGAGCAAAAGACTATGAAGCGCTCCAGTATCTCAATAAGATCATCAGAGACAGAGAGGTAAAAAAGAAGTATCTGGCAGTGGTGAAGGGAAATGCTCCGAAGCATCTGATGATCGACAAGCCGCTTTTCAAGGGTTTCAATGCATCATATGAAAGAGCACAGACATTTGTGAATGAAGAGAAATGACTCACCGCACAGACAGAATTTACATGTATCGCAACCAAGAACGATCCGGAACTCGGCGACGTATCACTCCTCCTCGTGACGATTCATACCGGAAGAATGCATCAGATCCGTGTGCATCTCGCATCAGAAAATCTGCCGATTATCGGCGACATCATGTACGGAGATGAACTTATGAATCACATCGCATATAAAAAATATAAAGTTGCACGTCAGCTCCTCCATAGTTTTGGTTATGGGTTTTATGATTGTTTTTCAGAAAAAAATCTCTATATACAGACGGATATCCCCAGCGATATACAAAAGTTCTTTCCAGAGATTACAAAGGTGAAGACTGACATTTTACCGACAAACCGCTAAACAGCCAGATGAGTGCTGACACAAATTCCGAACATAATGGCATAGTTGCTCAGGCATATGATCATGTTGCAGATGATACAAAATTCATCAGATTGACCACGATCACCACCTTCATCCATTCGATGGTCTTTCTTATCTATATTATGTACACGGCGTATAGTCTGATTCTGAGTAATTCAGGAGGTGATCTTCCTGTGGACAGTATTTTCTGATTTATCAGACAGCTTCTTGGCGGACAGGAAATATTCATATGATTTATAATCCTGATCGCAGCACTCGCTATTGGCTACTTTCTTCTCCCGCCTGTTGCAGAAGCATCGATGATCTATTATCTCGACAACCACGAAAGGAAAGGGACGCTTTCTATCGGAAGATGATTTTCAAAATTTTTTCCTATGTTTGAATTTCATGGGATCATGACATTTTTTAACCCGCTCATCTTCGTCATATTTGCTTCCAGATTCCGAGTACTTGGACTGATGGGCAATGCATTTGTCATCGTGCTGCTGATACTTTGGTGACTCATCATTTTCTTTACCGCAGTGTTCCTCCCCTACACCAGATTCATCATCGTACTCGAAAATCTCAGCCCTATTCAGGCGATAAAGAAGAGCATCCATCTTGCATTGGAAAACATCAGGCAAAGTATCAAGTTTGCTTTGGTCAGCTATTTGCTCTATCTCAGAGCAATCGTCAACATACTTATTTTTCTCGGTATTCCATGACTCATTATCTACCTGGCGACACAACTCGACATAAGTAGTCAGGGGTTCATTAAGTACATCATTTATGGGACATTGATAGTATTGGGACTTGTAACAGCGTATATCAACGGCATCGTTGAAGCATTCTTTGTTACTGTTTGGTATAATATCTATAAGAAAATGAAAGACTAGATACTAGGTCAGTCTTTAAGAAAAGTATACCAAATACTGATTATAAATATGGTGAGACGGCGCTATATAATACATCAGCTTCATTTTTCTCTTCCATCTGTGCCTGCACCGAAAGAATGATACGGTGCCTTAGGGCCGGCAGTACAATCCTTTGCACATCTTTCTTTTCGATGCTGTGCCTTCACTCAAGGAATGCCAGCGCTTTTGCCAGTGAAAGCATTGCAAGCGAACCTCTTGGCGATGCGCCATATGCCAATGAGGCATCAACATGTCTTGTTGATGTCACGATCTCGGCAATATAATTGATGATAGTATCGTCGGCACTCACTTCCTGCACACTCTGCTGCAGCGAACGTAATGCATCTGATCAGATGACCGCATCAAGCTTTTCGGTAAGCGCAGTTGCCGTTTGCAGTATTTCCTTTTCGACATCAAGTGACGGATACTCAACAGAAAGTTTCATCATAAACCTATCCAATTGTGCTTCCGGCAACGGATATGTTCCATCCTGCTCGATAGGATTCTGTGTTGCGAGAACGAAATATGGCTCGTGCAGTGGATATGATGTTCCACCTATCGTCACCTGTTTTTCCTGCATTGCCTCTAGAAGTGCTGACTGCACTTTTGGTGTTGCACGATTGATCTCATCAGCCAGCAGAATATTGGTAAATAGCGGTCAGAAAAACGTTTCAAATGCATGTGTTGTCGGATTGAACATGTCAACACCGATAAGGTCAGCAGGAAGCATATCCGGAGTAAACTGGATGCGTTTCGTATCCAGATCTAGAAGTGATGACAGCAAACGGATAGTCTTTGTCTTTGCAAGACCAGGAGCCCCTTCTACAAGCACATGTCATCCTGCAAGCAGTGCAACAAGCAATCAATGAAGAAAATAATCCATACCAACGATATGTTTCTGAAGCGCAGAAAAAATACGCCTCATAGCCTCATGATGGATATGAATCTTATGCAGTCCGTCAAAGAAGTACTCATCTGACGTACGAGCACGTTTCGGCTGTATCTGTACAGATATGTGCTTCCTTGAAAATACGACCACTATCACTAGTGCAATTATTGCAGCCATTAACACTCATATTGCGACACTTAATAACGTTGACATCACGCGCTCTCATAGCTGCTAAAAATTTATTTACCTGATCAGAACTGATTATCAATCCGATCATTTGCTTTTTTCTTTGCTTCTTCTTTCATCTTTTCTGCCATTTCCTGTTTTGTCTTTTCGAGCCATGCATTAAACTCTTGTTTTGCACCAGTCTTTCGTTGCTCCACCTCACCGCTGAATGCTGCTCTTCATTCGTTGTAGATATCTACGATATCACCGGTTGTTTTTGGCATTTCTTTCATCCAAAGCGGCACCTTGATTCCATAGCTTCTTTCCCGGGCAAATACATCAGCCATCGTTGCATACTTATTGAGATATAACCATAATGCACCGAATGCAAGCAGTGCTGCGACAAAGATAAAGGTAAATATAGCTCTCATAACAGTATAGTAAGTAATAAAAGGTTTCGCTATAAAATATCTATGATTTTCTCTCTTAAGGTTTGACCACTGATGATCGTGACATTTCTGATCGGCACGCTAAAGTGATCCGCAAGCACATGGCGGATTCACAGATTGGCAGCGCCGTCAACCGGCTTTTCTGCAATTTTTACTTTATAAATATCATGACCATATATATCTGTACCCTGTTTTTCCACTGATTGTTTCTTCGAGCCGGGGACGACGTGAACGTGTATACGCATAGGATGCATTTGAAGAAATAATTAGAGCATCTCAGTCGTTAATTCTTTTCCGACATATGCAGCAATAAGCGCATAGACATGCGCTGCAACCTCCTCTCTCAAGCCGCTCCCATCAATCACATCTGTACAGTATTGCTTTGCAAGCGGTCTTTCAAAATCTGCCTCATCGATTCTTTTTTTGAGTTCATCCTCTGTCATAGGAGCTCTTGCCATAATTCTCTGCTTCATCGTCTCATCATCAATATCAATGAAAATACTTTTCGTCACTTCCCGCACATCAGTATGATTTTTTGCAATATGTATCAATCCATTCATATCAATCTCTTTAATAATATGTTCACCACGCACTAGTGCATCGATGATATCTGCTTTTCTTGTCGCGTACCAGTAAATATCATAGACCTGCATATGCTCAAGGAAAACTTTTTCTTCCACCGCTTTCTGAAATGCTTCATCGGTGTAGTAATGGTAATCGACTCCATCAACCTCATCCGGTCTGAGCGGTCTCGTTTTACATGATATTACCTGTGTCAGTCCCAAATCAGTTTTCAGCATTTCACGGATTACCGTATTTTTTCCTGATCCTGATACACCTAAAATGAAAATCAACTTTCCCGGATAACTCATCGTTTCACTTATTTTATACCAATAAAAAGCGGCAATCTTTTCTTTGCATTGAATTTCAATCCCGGCGACCGAAGAGAGGTTGACGATCATCCATCCAGATTTACCAGATCAAACTGCTCGTTCTTTTCTACGAGTCAGCTCTTATAGACAAAGACAATAAACTGCGGTAAATCAATCTTTGCGGTAGCGACAAGAAAGTAGACAGTCCCATCCGCCTTGCGAAGGATAGATGTCCTATAGTTTTTTGCCTGCCGGTGAGAACGCGAACGCACGATATCTGCATTAATCTTTCACTGCTTTACAAGCCATGGTCATGCATTGAAATATTGTCCCGGAGTATTTTGAGTAATGGTGCTGAGATCAGTAGCGTTGTTATCCTGAAATTGGATCTGGCCATTATTATAATATGCAAGCACCTGAAGGTTGATGTCTTTCTGTGGAATAGCCTGTGGCGTTACCAGGAAGCCATTGTCATATCGAACTCAAGCCGGGAAGTAACTGCCGTCACTGTTCCACCCGAAGTACGATGCATTGATGGCGAGACTATATGTATCACTCGAGGCGATATCAGTCACATTTTTTCCCTGCCCATCAAAGATGATATCAAATGACGAGGGCTTGATGACCGTGACCTTTGGTATCTGATAGTGCATGACCAGCGTGCCATAGGTCGTTGTATACTGCCTTACTCTTCATGGAAGCACCCTGATATTTCCTAACGCATAGGCAAAACTTCATGTCATCAGAAAAAATGACATGGTGAGAAGCGCTATCAGAGACTTTTTCATGAGCATTATCAAAGACAAAATAAAGAGTTTGGGTTGCATTTATGGCGCAAATAACTATAAGTGTCGCTACGCATATGGCGATCGTAGCTCAGTGGTAGAGCAGAGGTTTGTGGATCCTCTGGCCGCGGGTTCAATTCCCGTCGATCGCCCCATTTGCACTATTGTTCAATGAGCTTAGCCATCTTATTATAAGAAACAAGATAATCAAAAAAAATGAGACTGACATGTCTCATTTTTTGTATACTCGTTTTATGGAACGTTCTTTACGTTTGGAGAGTAATCATACATGTTTTTTTTCCAATCATATGGCTGATATGGATTGGACCCTCAACATAAACCATAGTAATCAAATTGGAATCTATACAATTTAGTTTCACACCTATCAGGATCCGAAGGATTTTCTAACACAGCAAATAAGTCATATGTTCGTCATACACCGGCTGTATTATAAGATGGAGCATACACCAATCAATACTCATATGTGTATGATCATGTGTAAGCAGCATAGGTTCATATGTTTCTCGGATCAACAGGAACACTGGTGAACATTCATGAAAATGTACTAATCCGACCAGCGTGCGTACTGTAGATTGCATTGTTTGTATTTACAGGATATCATCCAGGTTCAATATACTTTCCATTATCCATCAAATAAATCTCAAGTCAGTTCGCTAATGTCCTTATATCAGCCTTACGTTTTGTATCTCTCGCTCTTCATTGAACCGACTGCAGTCTTGGGACTAACGCTGCAGCAAGGATACCGATAATCACAATGACTATCAGCATCTCAATAAGTGTAAATCCTCTATTGTCATTTTTTTTCATATATAATATCTAAGAAATTGAATGACACTTACAACACCAACTACTCAGTAGCCAGCTTAAACCTGATCCTTGATCTGATCGACGGTATGCTATCCGACCGAGGCGGCGAGATTTTCAGGAGCACACTTCCCACTTCCGGATAGTCCAGCAACTCCTTCTGTGCCTCATCCTTCTTTTTTCCGATGATCTCATTTTTCATGTCCTCCTTTATCCCATTGTAGTCTTTGTTGAAATCATATCCTCGTATCACACTCATCTTTGTCGGCATCACGATAAGCACATCCCCGGTGATAGGCTTGTTCTGATCAGCAAAAAAGGTCAGGCTGTTCTTCTGCATACTGATGATGTCGAGTGTTTGTGACGGACGCTGGCCAAGATACAGATCAAGCGCTTTCTTCAAGTCAGTCCGAGTGAAATATCTTACGATATAGTTCACATCTATCTTCCCTTCGATATCGGCGGTGTTGTCTCAAGGTTTTGCATCAAATGTCACCTCTACAACCTGCACATCGATAAGGTTCTGGAACAGCAGCGGATATCTATCCTCTTCTGCAGCAAACTGGTCTTTGACGATCTGCTTTTTGTTCTGACGGACGTAGTCACCCATACGCTGTCTCATATTTTCCAGATCTCCTGTAGTGATGGATCCATTTTGTCTGGTCTCTCCTCCGGTGAAGTCAGCAGTAGCGACAGCATAGATAAGCTTGGTGTTATAACTCTGCGGAAGATTTCTGATAAGGAGCTGAGTACCGACTGCGATATTTCCTCTTGATCCGATGATGTTTTCTGACTCATCTTTCTCCATAGCAATTGCTGCTACCGTAATCTCTGCCGGTCAGTTTCTGGTTGCCGGCGGAATCGAAACTGATTCGGGCATAGTGAAAAGCACACCATCATCAGTGATGAGTCTGGTATTTGCTCTGAGGGAGAATGACTGGTAAGTGGTATTAATAAGTCTTACCGTCCCTTGCGCCGGTTTCTGCATGAAATTAATATTTTGTGTATTTGTCTTGAGCGTATATGTGTAACTCATCACTCCTGTGGAGTACGGGATACTGATAAATGTAGAATCCTGTACGTCTTCAGGCTGCCGTGCAGGGAAATAACGGAAGTTATAGACAATATCCTCTACGGTATACGATGGTTTCAGATAGATGGTTGCACTTGGCAGTACAAACTGGTAAAGAAAATATGCTATTAGCCCGATGATCAGCACTTCACCGATAAAAAAGAGATACGACAATGTGCTTTTTTTATTGAACAGAGACAAATGAAATTTTTGTGCCTGAAAAAAAAACATATAGATCAGCTTGATGCTCCTGAGGAAGTGATTTGGCTGATCGTATGAATGGTGCAATCATGTCTCTTCACAGTAACGTCTGGTTCTTTCTGTCTTACAGACAAAGACGTAATTGATATTTCTGTCATCGAGGATGTTTTTTACCTGTTTTCACCATCGCGGATTACGGAAAAATGTATTTTGCGGGTCCATCAAAAGTGAAATCTTCTTGTTCTTTGGAAGTTTCTCTATGGTTTTACAAATCTTATAGAAGCTGTCATCCCTGGTGAAAAATAATTTCATAGCTATTTGCGTCTTTTAAGAATACGAATACCGATGATAAGACATATGACGCCTACAATAGTTGCAATGATATTTTTAATATCGAACGATGCTCCAAAAAGCGAGATAACACCATGTCTTGTATACTGCTGATATGAGAAAACGATATTGAGCAGCAGCAGGAGTATACCAAATCAGATAAATCCTCGTCCATCTTTTCTCATGATGGATTTACCGGCGAATGTAATACCAAATGACAGCAGACTAATGATCGACAGGAAGATACCTACCGGAAAGACCTTTCCGAACTTACTGAGTTCACTTGAACCTTCCGGTGTAAGATCACTGACACCAAGACTTGAGAACGGTGCCGGCTTACCGATGATCGTATCACCAAGTACGAAGAATACTCCCATGGGGACGAGTGCAAAGCTTGTCGAAAAGAAAAAGAGATCAATCCGTTTCAGCTTTTCTGAGCCCACGACAAGTTTCTTGAAGAATCTGCGGATTGCCCGTACTATACCGATGATGATACCGACAAAATGAAATTTATAACCGTACGGTGAGAGAAGTGCTTTCATGTTGGCAAGACTGCTGAGTGGGAACCAGATACCCTTTTCTATGAGAAGATACGTATATGATCCCAGCAGATATGTCACGATCAGCAGCGTCGGAAACCAGTAAAAGAGCTTCCGGAAATCGAGTTTATATTTTTTGCAGAGCAATCGTGCAACACATAGAAACGTGAAGAGTCACACAACAATACCAAGTCCGGTCATATATACTTTAACTCCCCATAACGTCAAAAACGGGTACATACTGACTAATTTATAAAGTTAAAAGTTTGTAAAGTTTATAAAGTTAAAAAGCATGATATGAACTTTCTACTTTATGAACTTTTAACAGATAGTTTAGCGCAGATAGTCAACAACTTTTGTCTCTCTGATAGCGACTACACGGATGATACCAGGATAATCAAGTGAATCCTCCACTTTGACACCGATCTCTTTAATGAGCTTCTGCACACCGAGATCATCAACCAATGTCGGATTGACGAAGATCATGATTTCACGTCCTGCCTGCATGATGTGTACTTTGTCGACTCATTCAACGCTTGAGATAAGCTTTTCCAGCTCAGACATCTTCTCAACGAAGACCTCCTTCGCATTAAATCTTGCTCCCGGACGTCCGGCAGATATCGCGTCTGAGGCTGTTACTACCCATCCGATAGCGGAAGTCAATGGAACATCAAAATGATGTGCTTCTGCCGTGTTTACTGTCACTTCATCAAATCCATGCTTTCTTAGGATATCAGCGCCGACCTGGGTATGTGACTGGCCATTCATTGTTGCGATCTTACCGATGTCATGCAGCAAGGCAGCCTTTTTGGCTGCCATAGCATCGAGCCCCATCTCAAGAGCTATACCTTCAGCAATCTTCGCCACCTCGATAGAGTGGATCCAAAGGTTCTGCCCATACGAATATCTGAACCGGAACTGTCCAATCATCTTCACAATCTCTGGCTTCATCATAGGGATATTGAGCATGACAAGCGCTTCTTTCCCCTTTTCTGTCAGCAGCAGATCAAACGATCCAAGCACTTCGTTATAGATCTTTTCGATATATACCGGATTGATACGTCCATCTTTCACGAGACGCTTGAGGGTTTCTGTAGCGAGAAAGCGCTTTTCGTTATCGTACGATGAAAGCCTGACGATAAGCGGAGTGTCATCGATGATTACTTCGACACCAGTGATCTTTTCAAAATACGATACGTTTCTTCCTTCACGTCCGATAAGTTTTCCTTTTGTGTCTTCGCTTGGAAGCTCTACCAGCGATACGGTAAACTCCGACACAGCGCTCACTGCGACGCGCGGCAGCACCTTTGTCAGGATATGGACTGCCTCTTTATCGGCTTCGTCCTGTTTCAGTGCTTTAAACTTTTCGATGTACGCAGAAATATCATTGCTGTATTGCTGCTCAATGCGTTCAAATAACTTGTCTTTTGCTTCATCTGGAGTCAGTCTTGCAATCTGTGAGAGCACCTCTTTCTCCTGGGAGATCTGCACTTCCAGTTCCTGCTGCTTCTGGATAAATCTTTGTTTTTCCGTTTCGAGAGTCTCCATTTTTTGTTCCATCTTCTCTTCTTTCTGGTGGAGTCTCTCTTCGATCTGATCTGCTTTCTGCATGCGCTTATCAAATTCACGCTGCGCATTTTCTATGAGTTCCTTGCTGATGTTTTCTGCTTTCCTATACCTGTCTTCCGCACGTCTGATGATGTCTGCTGCTGTATTATCTGCTTTATCAAGTTTAGATTGTAATTCGTTGTGTTTCCTTTTCCATATAAGGCTATAGAGGAAATACCCCATAATGCCTCCGAGAACCAATGCTCCTGCACTGGCAATTAACGCGAGAGGGGTGAATGTCATTGTATGTAAGCGGCTGGTAATATAACTAAAAAGTCTACCAGTCTCATGTATACATATTTTCTTTCCCAATTACAATGGTAGTCATCTTGACATCCATATTGCAGATTACATAAAAACTCGGCCATAAAACCGAGTTCCTACCATGCATATTGTCATTTTTACTGAGATGTGCTCTGAGCAAAGTTCTGCATATAATCAGAAAGATTAAACTCTGCCACTCCTTCGTTGTGAAGGACATAGAGCATCTGCTGTCCGTTGTCTTCGTTTACCGTAACATCTATGATCGTATTGTTAGGGATACTGAAGTTCACTCTCATGACATAATTCAACGCATAACTTGAAATGTATGCATCATTTGTTTTCAGCGGATTGCTGGTATATACAGTAAATGTCTGGTTTTTCTTATCAAACAGATAGACATATTTACTAGTGAGAAATGATATCGGCTTAACGTTTTCACTATATCCATCACCGATGTTTGTTCCACCATTGAGAGTCACCTGACGCCGGTTAAGTGGCTGACCAGCCGCATTTCTGAACATCTGATAGAGTGATTTTGTGTCCGGAGACCGGAGAAGGAAGGTTCCATCGATACCAAAGTTAGTGAATCCGTTTGGCAGCGATGCGGTAAGCGATTTATCTGCTAATTCAAGAATCACTCCCTGACTAAATGCTACCTGTGAGCCAAGCATATTGCTGTATTTCATCATATAGACACCATCACTTGCGAGACTTGCATTTCTCAGCAGCGTGTAGAAGTTTGAGCTCCCAAATGTCCCGACAGCGACAATTCCTTCAGGGAAATTACCTCCATCGATCTTGAGATCCTCGCTTCCTGCTTTTGTTGTATTGAATACCCTGTTATCGTTTGACGCACAGTATACACCATCTCTCAAGAGATTTTGTGAACATGTCGTTGCTGTCTGTCCAAGCGAGTATGTGATGTTATTTCCTCTGACATCATCACTGATACCTCCAAGGATCACTCACTTATCACCGGCAACCGTGAACCCTCTATTGTAGAAGATACCCAGAGGGATTCCCATCGTGTTCTTCTCTAAACTGGTGAATGTGTAGACATTCTGCTCGGTGAGATTGTCCACAAGGATGATATTGAATCCTCTGTAGTATTCGGTGTTGAGGATTGTCTTCAGCTGAGCGACATCATTTGTCCGCTTCCCCTGTTCTTCAAGTGCATCAAGCTGCGCTTTAAGTGCATTATACTTCGTCACCTTCTCCTCTGTCGAAGGATCAAGTTTCTGAAAGTTGACGATCTCCTTCTTGATATCTTCAATGCTCAGATTGGCGGTAATAGTCCCATCGGGATTGATGGTGTTTGACGTGTTATTTTTGATGAAATTTGCGACCAGTCCGTACAGCAGATATAAGAGGAAAATGCTGAAAAGACCTATGACAATAGCATATCTGTACTGCGACATCAATTCGCGCGTGTTTCTTGTGAAGATGGTCCATCTGTCTCCCATATTGATATTGAGATTACCGAAGACTTTGCCAACTGCGGCATTATCGAGCATTTTCGTCAGATTTTTCGGTGCTATACGGACACTCTTTGGAAGTGATACTCCGTAATGTGCGATGATACCCAGCTCCTCTACCGGAGATCTTTGTTTCAGCGTATCACGGGTATATCCGGCAATATCTTCCTCCTGTCATTCCAGACCGTCAGCGAACTCCTGGAGTTCATAGTGGTCAAAATACTGTGTCGTATCGCCGCCGAGGATGAAAATATGGTCACCTGCAAATACGTCACCCTGGATGAAGTCTGAAAAAAGAGCGATAGGGCGAGACGTCATCACATCGTTATGGAGTGTATACTGTATCTTTCCGCTTCTGACAACGATCAATGTCACATCTCCTATGAGTGATGCGATATAATCCTGATGATGGAACAGCTGGATGCTTCCGCGGATATCAAAGAACGGCACGTCAGAAATCTTACTGGCAAACGTTTCCAGCTTGGTATTGAGCGACTGCAGGAGCATCTCAAAGCCATCAATAATCTCGTCAAATAGTATATCTTCACTATAGGTCAGATCGAACAGCTGAGCGAAAAATTCGTCAATGATAGTTCTCTGGTATTCAAGAAACTTCTCTGAAAGCAGGACTAAGTCAGCGTGAACGGTAATGTTGTTTCCGACATCTTTATGAATAGAAACATGTGAGTGCTCAGGACCATATGTCAAAGCGTTGTGTACGAGCTCCATGAAGGCATTGCTATCAATGATAAAGTATTGCTCTAAGGCTTACGGAAACAGGCTATTTTTTCAAGCGCAATTTGCGCAAAACTATGCGCCGTATACCGAACATAGCCGCAAATTTCTTGAAATTCTTGCGTGGATTCCTGCTAATGCGCCAAAAAGTCTCTAAAACCCTCGCTTTTACCATCCATCTTGGTGCACGAATCTCAAAACCGGACACAAAATCGATAAACCCACCAATATTCATCACCAATAATTCGTTTTTCTCAAACTGCGCTCTATGCTCCTCGGTCCGTAGCTCTTGAAATGGCGTTCCTGTTGCGTTCAGAAACACTTTTGTACGGCTTGTATCTTCTTGTACACGCTCGTCGAGCGTCTTCCATGGGAAGTCCTTTCCTCTTTCTGCATACAGCGATTGATGTGAAAATACTATCCTGATGGCGGGATAGGTATGTCTGAGCATCGTGATAGCTTTGTCGAGCCGCTCTTTTCCCTTCTTTATCTTTGGGTCATAGAGTGAATAGATATAGAGCGATGTACTTTCATGATCGTTGAGATACTGTAAGAACTTTGGGGTGAAGTCAGTTCCATTGAGATTATGTACTGGTTTCTGCTCTGAAACTCTGCTCCGCACCTGAAGGGCTATACCGTCAGGCAGCAGAAAGTCGGATTTCAGCAGCGCTGTTGAGTAAAGCATATCCTTATCATCTTGTCTCGGCATCTCAAAGAGATGAAATTGCATTGCATTCGCAAAGTAGAGAAAATTGACAACAGCATGTCACTGTCTCTGGTAGCGAGCAAGTATCTCATGGATAAGCTCTGCATCGTCCCCCTGATAAAGTTTTGTTATGATAGGTTCCATAGCGAGAAGATTTAGAAGTGATGATGCTCGAGTTCCACCTCTTTCGGAGTGTCTGACTTTACAGCGATACATGCGATGAAAATGACGATGTATGCTACCAGCGCCATAAATGGGATGGTGATGATGCCGAAGTAGTCAACCTGCAGGGCGCTGCATGGGTTTGCAAGTGTGCAAAATGCTGACGTCGTGATGAACGCTGTCTTCTGTAGGAGATAGTGATATCATGACAGCAGTATACCAGCAAGTGATACCCATTGGATGATATTGACTATCCTGCGGTCTTTACGCATCAGCGCCCGAAGAGAAAACCATACGATAGGATACATCAAGATACGCGATCGCCGGCACATCGCACATGGTTCAAAACCTCAGTCAGCAGGAAAAAGATTACCTGACTGTGCATTTGCTACCGGATCTCCGAAGTTTGAAAAGTAGAGTGACCCAAGCATCGCTATAAGCGACTGGATGAAGATAATATAATTCCCTGCGTGGTTTTTTCTTGGTGTGAGTTCCATATGATAAAAGGATAATACAATAAATTATAACGCGATTGATGAAACTATAGAGAAATTGGACACTGCTACAAGAACAAGTGATTCATTATATTCGTCTTTTTTTCTTGAAGATCAGAATGAGGATCATGACGAGAACAAGCATTCCACCGATGATCGCTATCCATGCGCGAGGATCGTTATCCAAAGGAAGTCTGACATTCATGCCGTAGAATCCGCTTACAAGCGTAAGGATTCATGTGATCGCCGTGAGGACGGTGAGCACACGAATGATCGTATTCGTTTGGATATTCATCAGCGCATCGTATGTATCAGCAAGCGACTGGACAGTCTCATGCAGGATAGCAGTATTGTTCAGTATCTTATCAAGTTTTGATTCCAGATCTTCAAAGTATACATCGAGATCTCATTCATAAAACCCTTCGATCGTCTTCTGTATTTCCATCAGGATCTCTCTCTGCGGGAGAAATGTATATTTCATGAAGACAAGATTTGTTTTGATCTTCAGCAATGTTTCAATAACTTCACGAGAAATGGTATTGGTCGTGATCTTTTGCTCCAGCAGGATAATGTCTTTCGAGGTTTTTTCCTGAGCTTTCAGCATCTTATCGTACATCGCATCGATGATCGTATAGAGAATATAATATGGCGATATCTTAAATGCTTCTTCATCTTTGGTATCAGACTCAGCAATATCTTTCTGATATTCCTGCACGATCTTCGCGACATGATTTGCTTCGTATCTTGAGAAGGTGATGACATAATCCTTTCCCAGCACGATATTAAATTCATTGAGTACATATTTTCCTGTCATCTCATTGTATTTTGGAAAATTCAGCACGACGAAAATATTGTCGTCATACTGATCGATCTTATGCTGCACTGTCATCTGCTCCAAGTCTTCCACTATAAGCTCATGAAAGTCATATTCGTCACAGATCTGCCTGACTTCTTCCTTCGTCGGAGAAGCGAGGTGGATCCAGCGCATCTTCCCTATATTGAGGATATTCTTCATATGTATCACATCCAAAAAACAAAAATATTATTGCTTTATAAGTATGCCATAGAGTTTTCCCTTTTCAGTCAGCACACCATTCGTCAGCGTATTTATCAATCATGCTGATGCAGTCCGCATAGTAGCTCCGTTGTTTTCAACATCATTTTGCAGTATATAACCGCACGCATATCCTATGCCATTGCTGAAACCTACATTTGCATACGAGTTCACGCTGCCGTCATTTTCCATCTTTGCACCTATCAACGAGTATTTCAGTGAATTCGTTTTCAGGTACATATAACCATTGTATGTGATTCACGTATACGGTGTGCCGCCGTAATAATCATAAAATCAGGATGTTTGATAGTACGCTGTGAAATTGCTATGGATATACCCGCATGGCTCATTCGTGGCTGCCATAGGATCTTGCGGGACGGTTGTCATGATACCGCTTAGCAGCAGATTCAGATGGAGAGGGAACTGCACCTTATCTGCGTAATAGATATTGACGCCATTTGCTATGTTTTGTATATCCACCTTCCTTTTCGTATTGCGTGATCTTGACTGCACCGCTTGCAGTCTCGGCACGAGTGCTGCCGCCAAAATACCGATAATCACGATGACTATCAGCATCTCTATAAGGGTAAATCAAAGTTTCTGTTTAGCAGTCATGGAAATACGTTATGACTATAAGGCCACAATATACAAAAACATCAGGGTTTTGCAAACAAAAAATCCCGTTCAGAGGAACAGGATTTCTTTGTTGTATCGTATACTGATTATTCTGCAGCAGCTTCTTCTTTCTTCGCAGCAGCTTTTTTTGCTGGAGCCTTTTTTGCTGCTGGCTTCTTTTCTTCCGCGTCGTCACCTGCTTCAGCTTTAGGCGCTGGTTTGTCGGCAGTTTTTTCTATCTTTTCCGTTAATGGCTTCTTGTTCGCAGGTGTTGCTTCCTTGTCAGCTGCACTCTGCATAGCTCTGATAGAAAGACCAATCTTTCTGTTCTGAGGCTCAAGAGCGATGATCTTTGCTCTTACCACCTGACCAAGCTTCACTGCGTCAGTCGGGTTAGAGATATTGTCGTTTGAGATTTCAGAAAGGTGGATAAGACCGTTGATGTCGTCGTAGATACGAATGAACACTCCGTATGGAACGAATCTGATCACTTCACCTTCGATCACATCACCGACCTTGAATCTTTCAGGGATAACTTTCCATGGGTCAGTCTTCAGCTGCTTAGCAGAAAGAGATATCTTTCCGTCTTCGTAACCAATGACCTTCACCTTCATGTTGTCGCCGACCTTTGCGAGCCTGTCGACATTTGAAACGTGTCCGTACGTGATTTCAGAAATATGGACAAGACCTTCGATACCTCCTCCGATAGTCACGAAGAGACCGTATGAAGAGAGTCCTGAAACAATACCTTCGTACTCATTTCCGACTTTGATGTCAGCGAGGATCTTTTCTCTTTCCTCTTTCAGCGCTTCTCTTTCAGAAAGTACAATACGCTTATTATCTTCATCGATATTGATGATACGAACTTTGAATTCCTTACCAACGAGGTTGAGCAGTTTCTCAAAGATCCTTTCCTGATCACCATCCTCTACTCTTGGGTAGTTAACCGGAGCAAGCTGTGAAAGCGGGATAAATCCTTTGATACCATGCATGTCGATAAGAAGACCTCCGAGGTTTGCTTCGGTAGGAACCACAGTGATGATATCATCCTCCTTGAATTTTGCAGTGATGTTTTTCCATACATCGTACTGTATCAGTTTAGAGATAGAGATAACGAAGTAACCCTCATCACTTCTGATGTCAGTATTCATGATCTCTGCCTCGAGCTCTTTTCCGATCGCAAGGTCATAGTTATTTCTCTTAAGATCCTTGACCTCCTTAGAAAGGATGATACCTGTAAATGCACCTCCTGCACAATCTACGAGGATACCCTGTTCAATTTCTTTCAGTACTGTACCGGTTATTTTAGCACCGCTTTTGATAACAGGGATCTGCATATCAGCTGCGGCATTTGTTACGTTACTTTTTGCCTTTGCCATTAGTAAATTAAAATGTTAGGGGATAAAAAGGTAACTTATTTACAAAGTTGAAGGTTAAAAGTTAAAGGTTTATAAGGTTCAATTGAACTTTATACTTTACAAACTTTTAACTTTAGAAACTATGTTTATGATTAAGCCTTGAGTCCGAGTTTCTTCGCAACGAGATTGTATCTCTCAAGATCATTGTCTTTCAGGTACTTCACAAATTTTCTTCTTCTTGCCACCTTCTTGAGCAGTGATCTCTTTGCGTCTACGTCCTTGTCGTGCTGCTTCAGGTGACCCTGGAGCATAGCGATTTCCTCTGTGAGGATTGCTATCTGGAATTCCGGAGAACCATTGTCTTTGTCGTGTCTCTTGAACGGCTCTGCCGCTTTGATAGTGTCGTCAGTTAACGTCATGATAAGTAAATAATAATAAATAAAGAGTTTTCATAAGCCAACCGTAGAGGTATGAGCCCTAAAAAGGTCGCTTATAGAGAGATGCTGTACGCTACTGTGAGTTCTCTACCCTTGGGAGGAATCGAACCACCATCTAACCCTTAGGACGGGCCTATTCTATCCGTTGAACTACAAGGGCATTCATGATTCATAGCATAGCAGAAAATATATACGAATTTACTTCGTAATTGCAATCCAAAATACGCATAATTATATCACAAATGGCAGGTATTGTCTTGTACATTTACCCCATTTTCTTTTTTCCATAGACTCCTACTGCACCTAAGATCCACTCTTCCACCCTCACGATGTTATTGAAAATCACACGTTTACAGAAATGCTGCATCGGGTGCCGAAATACAATGAAAGCACCGATGGTACCAACAAGCCGCCCTACCAGAATATCGGTGGGCCGGTGCACACCTACGGTGACACGTGCCCGCGACATCAGGATACTGCAAGCAAGCAGTAGCCAGCCCCGTGCCTGTATTTTCCCGTTCATCTTTCTTCTTCCCCGGATAAGTGCTGCGATAGCAACGCTCCGTGACACAGATGCATGGTCTGATGGGAATGATCTGGTTGGCAGATGCTGCATGATCAGACTTCCTGCGTTGGTCAGTGCGGTTTCCGGCCTCGCCTTATCGATAAAATATTGGATGATCAGACAGATGATCGTTGTCACTACTGCTGCCGTAAAGATATATAAAGCGCCATATTTTGACGAATGCTCATGCTTGATGATACCGCGCCGGATATACAGCCGCAGCAGAAAGACCGGGATGAGAAACACCGGCACATCAGCAAAAAATGCACTTATCTGGTATGCGATTTCTGATTGACTGATAAGAGCATTTAGATACTGGATGAGATGAACTCACCATAAAGGTTCTACCATATGTCTGAAAGATTGATAACTAAAGATTAGCGATGTTTCCCGGTCTTTTTTAGCACCTTCTGAAAATACGGACAGATCTGCTGAAAGGGGCAGGTGCTGCACATCGGACGGATTGCTGTGCAGTGATAGCGTCCAAACATGAGGATACTATGATGCGCAAATGACTTATACTTTTCCGGTACGATCTTTTCAAGCTTCTTTGATGTCTGCAAGGGCGCATTAGTCTTTACCAGTCATAGCCTGTTGGAAACTCTATGGATATGCGTATCGACCGCAATGACGTTTTCACCAAAGAATGTATGAAGCACCACCTTAGCAGTCTTAATCCCAACTCATGGAAAGGCGGTAAGCTCGTTTTCCGTTCATGGGATCTGATCTGCATCTTTGCCACTGGCAGCCTGCCATACTGTCAGCATCTTCGCAGTTGTCGTGATGTATTTTGCTTTGCTGTTCGCATAGTTTACCTTCTGGATGATCGGCAACACGTCTTCCGGCGTTGCGTTACTCAACGCAAGTGCATCAGGATATTTCGCAAACAACTCTTCTGTCACGATGTTAACGCGCTTATCGGTTGTCTGTGCAGAAAGCACCACTGCGATCAGCAGCTGAAACGGTGTCGTATAGATAAGCTCTGTTGTCGAGCTCCCGTAACGTTCACCGAGTTCGGTAAATATGACTTCTAGCTTCTCGTTCAATTTCATGGCGATAATGATGAACTATGATAGTGTTATTTCCCTTTCTGTAGAAGACGTTTTGGTAATCGTTACCTTCTTTCGTGTAGAGTCAGCATACTGTTCGGTAAATCTTGGCCGTTCGATGATCACTGCCGGATAGTTATGAATTTTTTCAAGGATTCATTTGTGCATAAGAAACTCCGGATCCTCTATCCTGAACATATCTATATGCAGCAATGTGTTCCCGTGCTCATGAATATAGGTGTAGGTTGGGCTTTGGATATCATGCATAGCAATTCATTTTGCTTCTGCGAAGCCTTTAACGAAATGAGTCTTACCGGCACCAAGTTCTCCTTCCAGCAATACAAAATCATACTGCTCACCAACTTCTTTTCCATACGCTATCATCTCCTCTGGTGTTGCAATAATCATGCCTTTCGATACAAACTAAACATTGGCAGTATAGAGAAGTGCAGACGATTTTACATAGAAAATAACAGCGAGTTATGGATAAGAAATTATATATTATTGACGGCTCAGGGTATCTTTTCAGAGCATATTACGGACTGCCGTCACTGACCGACAAGGATGGCCATGCCGTGCATGCGATCTACGGATTTCTGAGGATGATCTTTAAGATCCTTGCATCAAAGCCTGACTACTTTCTCATCGCACGGGACGCTCCTCACAAGACACTCAGACATGAAGCTTTCGAAGACTATAAAGGAAAGAGGCCTCCCCTGCCGGACGATTTCAAACGGCAGATCAGACAAACCAAGGAACTGGTAAAGGAGCTCAATATCAACAGCGCAGAGATCCCCGGATACGAAGCAGATGATATTATCGCGACGCTTGCCATGCAATGTAAGAAATTTTCTCAGGTATCGATCATGTCGAGCGACAAGGACCTCAAGATCCTTCTCGACGAGTGCGTCGTCTGCAGCGATCCGCTCAAGGAGACATTGACGACAAAAGACTCATTCATCAACGAACGGTGATTTGAACCGCAGTATTTTGCAGATTATCTGGCCCTCACCGGCGATAGCAGCGATGGTATACCGGGCGTAAAGGGAATCGGTCCGAAAGCCGCACTTGATCTTATCAGAAAATACTTAACGATCGAGAACATCTATGAGCATATCGATGAGATTACCGGATCGGTCAAAGAAAAATTGATTGCCGACAAAGAGATGGCTCTCAAGAGCAAGCACCTTGTCACCCGGATGTCTGTTCCGGGCCGGGATGACATCAAGCCGGAAGCGCTGGAAAATCATATCGACTTCGCGCATCTCAAAGACATTCTCCTCACCAAGTACGAATTTCATTCAATGGAAAAACAGATCGATGCACTAAGAAAAGCATACATCACGCCGCAACAGGGAGGATTATTTGGATAGAAAAAAGCAGGGAGAGATATTCCCTGCTTTTTGTAACATCTTTTTACATGTGTGTGTGCACAGGTTTTTTTCGTGTTACCTTGTCCATGCTTTTCCTCCAGACTGAGGCAAACGTCTTACCGCAATAACCAATGGCATGCCTGATCGGCGCTGTATTGATAATGGGTGAATAGGTTGCTGTCTTCAGAGGCTCTTCAAAAAGCTTCTGTTCATCGATGTCAAACAGCCGTGTGATGACAGATCGCGCTTCCGGTATCTCACTCAAATGAGGAACGATAGCGTGAACGTGTACATACCCGTACATGCTTGATATCAGCACATAATGTCCTACATACATGTTCAGCAATGCATACTTGCTGACGTGGACCCGTAAGCCGAGTCCTGATGTACTCTCCTTTTCCGCATCACCGATCACCATCTCGAAATCATGGCTGTATCTTTTTCTGCTGAGGCTCAGTATCTTGCCGATACATTGAGCCTCCATAAGTCTTTCATGATCTACGTAATGCTTGAGGTTAGTCTCGAAATCGACCCGGTGTTTTGGATAATCATTGAAGTAGTCTCTGATCATAGGTTAGCTGTTTGTTTTGTGTTTTTAATGACGATTGTAATGATGGGTATACATTATAACCATATAACGCTCTTTTGCAATAGCAGCCTAAAAGTCGAAAACCAGGTTGATAGGCCCGGAGTTCAGCGAATCTACATCCATAAGTCCTCCGAAAATACCGGTTTTGACGGTCGTTTTTTTCGATAACTCCGTCACGAGAACGTCGTAGATCTTCTCTGCCGAGGCATAGTCAGCACTCTGTGAAAAGTCTAACTTCTGACCATTAGCGGATGTGCCATAAAGCGTAAAATTGCTGATCAGCAGTATCTCTCCACGTACATCCTCAAGTGACTGGCTGATCTTTCCGTCTGCGTGAAAACATTTGAGCGTACTGATCTTCTGCACAAACTTCTGTATCTTGTCCTGAAAATCTTCTGTGTCATCGCGGCTGATACCGACATAGATCAGCAATCATTTTGTGATATGTGCCTCATAATGCTGCTCTGCAACGACAACTGACGCACGGTCAACGACCGATATGACGAAACGCATTATCCTGCTGGTTCTAGTTTCTGATAAAGAATATCCGGTGAAAGTGTCACATCGAATTCCTCGAGATTTCGTGCCTCTGACCAGGTAGTGCCAGAAACTGCTGTCGATACGTTACTGATAGTGTCATTTCCTAAAATATGCTGTATTTTAGCAAATCCTTCTAAGAGAAACGGCGCTGAAAGCAGCGATAATTGCTTGATCACGTAGAGGAGAAACTCGAGATGCTGTTTTGCCTCGTCCGCAGTGTCAGCGCTTTTCAGCTTCACTCGCGGCTCAGTCGATTGCATATAGATATTTGCTGCCTGCACACCTCTATACCGAAGCTGCAATATATGATTTATTCCCTTGTTGTCGATCATATCATCAAGGATATCAGTTGTCAGCGACAACACCTCCTGGAGTCATTCTTTATCATCTTTACAAAGGTCATAACATTCGATGTGTTTCACACCTCTACTCACTCCATTCTTTTCAGCGAGTTTACTTACGCGGGAAACCAGATTTCCCCATCCCGATGAAAGCATGCTTTCACGGCAGCTCTCAAGACGGGCGAACGAGAAGTCTCCATCCGATCCGATCACGAGATCATAAAACAGATAAAATGCTGCTGCATCACGTCCGTACTTTTCGATAAGTTCGTGTGGTTTCACTGCATTCCCTAACGACTTCGACATCTTCTGTCCGTCGACGGTGAAAAATCCGGTAAGGATTTCCTTCTTTGGGAGTTCATATCCGGCACTCATCAGCATTGCCGGCCGGTAAATGACATGGAAGCGTGCGATGTCCTTTCCCAGTACATGGACAGCCGGCCAAAACTCCTCGTCTCCTCACTGACATACCGTCAGGTAGTTGAGCAGCGCATCGTACCAGACATACGTGACATGTGACGGATCGAACGGCAGCGGAATACCAAATTTATTCGTCTCACGAGAGATCGAAAAATCTTCCAGTCCTCACTGTGTAAACGCTATCATCTCGTTGAATCTGAACGATGGTGTCACGAAATCCGGATGATTCTCGTAAAATGCAGTCAGCTTATCCTGATACTTACTGAGCCTGAAGAACCAGTTTTTCTCTTTAATCTTTTCCGGTTCGACCAGATGATCCGGACATACCATCCTGCCGTCTTTGTCTACAAGGTCTGATTCTTTTTTGAACGCTTCACATCCTATACAGTAAAGACCTTCATACTCTCCTTGATAGATATCACCATTGTCATAGGTCTTCTGCAGCACCTGCTGCACAAATGTCTTATGTTTCTCGCTGGTCGTCCTAATAAAATCTGTATACGAAATATTCAAGCTATCCCATGTTTCCTTATGCTTCTGTGCATAGAGATCAAGATACTCATGGATGTCCATATTCTGCTCAACTGCCTTCTGTACAGTCTTCTGACTATTCTCATCCACTCATGTGCTGAATTTCACATCGTATCCTAAAAGCCTCTTATAACGTGATGAGATATCACAGATCAGTGAAGCATACATGTGTCCCACATGCGGTATATCATTCGAATAATAGATCGGTGTCGTTATGAAAAATTTCTTGCTCATCTGATGGGTCTAACTGCGTAAAACGTATGGAGAATATAGTAATTACGGCTGTGTAATGCAATAGTTCATTACTTCTTTCGATCCCTCTCAAACTGCTCTTTAAACCCCTGCAGCAGGAAAGAATCGATGAGAATGATTCCGATTTCCCTATTCTTATCCATCGAATTCGCAGACATATTGATGCTGCTGACGATGAGATAGGTGTCATCTATCAAAATCATCTTTGCATGCACATATGGCTTTTTCCAAACCTTTGCAAATACACTCAATGGGCTGGCTAACAATTCCTCTTTACTGTCATTGTCAGCGACGATAAATCTCAGATCGAGTCACGATCTTTGCATGAGCATCGACATGATATGCTCATCCTGGATATACTGCTGGTACATCCGGATAGAGTGCTGAGCGCCGCTAAGCAAAGTTTCGATCTTGAACCTGCAGTCGATCGGACAGATAAGAAGATTAGGATGAATATCACTTGGTTGTAATGGACTTCACTCCCGATCTTTTGCAAAGATTGATTGGATATTATTTCTGATAGCAGGATGATGACTTACAAAGAAAAAGCCTCTGTTACCAAAAAATGATGAGTACGCAAGGTTTTCTGTTTGGATGATAACCGAATCGTCAGTCACAAATGTTTTTGCATGCTGAAAATTGGTACCGAGATGCTCATCGGATTTGATATGTATATATGTGCGTCATGTAAACATCTTCTGGAGTTTATCAAATGCTTTAGGATCGCCGCCAAATGGCTTGCTCTCTACGATACCGCGGATCTTCACTCAGGCACGAGCCATATCCTGAAAGAGCTCCAGCAGCGGCTGATAACTGAACCCGTACAGCCGGAAATCCAATGTGCGTGTCTCCTCCACTTCTTCTTTCCATGCTTCCAATGCCTCAGCATTGGGAGACATCAATAATACTCATGTCACATTGATCAGCTGTCCGGAAAATATCTGTTTCTGCTCTGCATGAAATTGTTTGCTGCCGTATTCGAGGCGCAATCAGCGGGTAGCGAACATGATGATAAGCATCGTCACTACCAGCGATAGAAGTATAATAATTCATCTTTTATGCATAACGGCGTTATAGCAGGAGATGATTGAGATACAAGCGAAAGAAAAAAATACTGATGAGAATATTATTTTATAAGAAAAAACCCTCCCGATATGCTGGGAGAGTTATCAATGGGAATGGACTTGCCAGCAATGCGAATCAAGAAATGAAGCACTGTCAGCTCTCATAGTATAAGAATAATTATCTTTACCGCAAGGAAAGTTACCTATTACTCATGAGATTGATGAAGATGTCGGGCGGCACATTTACATTACCCATAGATTTCATGCGTTTCTTACCTTCTTTCTGTTTCTCCAGAAGCTTCCTTTTACGCGAGATGTCTCCTCCGTAACACTTGGCCAATACATCCTTACTCATCGCAGAAATCGTTTCACGGGCGATCATCTTCGATCAGATACCTGCCTGCAGCGGGATAGCAAACAGATGCTTCGGGATGAGTTCTTTGAGCTTCTCAACAATCATTTTTCCCTGTGAATACGCCTTATCTCTATGACAGATCATACTGAACGCCTCGATCTGCTCTCCGTTGATGTAGATGTCTACTTTCACAAGATCACTGTCTCTGTAACGTGCGAATTCGTAGTTCATGGTCGCGTATCATTTGGTACGAGACTTAAGCTGATCGTAGAAATCGATAATGATCTCACCAAGCGGAATCATATACCTCCATAACACTCTCGTGTCATCAATATATTCCATGTTCTTCAGTTCTCCTCTATGATCTTGTGACAGCTCCATGATGTTACCCGAATAATCCTTCGGTCCGACTATCTCCACTTCAGCATACGGTTCATAGATCGTATCGATTGTTCCCTGTTCCGGCATATCGGTCCCTGACCTTACGAGCAGCCATCAGCGCAGCTTATCTTTATAGATCTCTGACAGCTCATGGTCATTCTTATATTCAATATTTTCTTTATCACTATCTGATAACTTCCCGGTAAAGTCTGAAATAATATGGATATAATATCACGACGAAACGAGCTCGAGAATATTTGTTCCGGTCTTAATCTTCTCATGGTTGAGCTGTTTCATCTTCATGAGATACACCACGTTTGGGATCGTGAAAATCGTCTCGATATTGTGCTCACGAGAGAGACGTTCCCTGATAATATCCATATGGAGCATACCAAGGAAACCCGCTCTCATACCGTATCCAAGCGCCTGGCTATTCTCGTACTCAAACTCGACCGCACTGTCATTGAGCGACAGACGTTCAAAACCATCACGAAGCTTTTCAAATTCATTGCTGTCTACCGGATAGACACCTGCGTAGACATACGGTTTCACTTTTCTAAATCCCGGGATAGCGTACTGATGTAATGCGGTATAATCTTTTACATTCTGCTGAATCTCGCGCGAACCGATGATCGTATCACCGATCTTGGCATCTCTCACTGATTTTCCACCTGTAACAATGTATCCTATCTGTCCTTTCGATAGTTTTTTATCTTTTACATAATCGGGCGTGAAATACCCTACCTCAGGAGGCTGGATGGCAGTCTCCGAATAAATAAGATGGAGTTTGTCGTCTGGTTTCATCTCACCATCAATCACTTTCACATAACATACCACGCCGCGGTATTTGTCGTACACACTATCGAAAATAAGTGCTCTGCTTCCGCCGAATGATACGGTGTTTTTGTCGGAAAAGAATTTTCCAGGATGAGCATCGCTGAACTGCTGAGGATTTGGCACACGTTCGATAATTGCATCAAGCACCGCAGGGACATTCTCACCCGTCTTTCCTGATACTTTGATGATTGAATCTTTGTCGATGCCAAGTAAATGCTCAAGTTCCTGTGCGACCCTTTCCGGATTCGCTGCCGGAAGATCAATCTTATTGAGCACAGGAATGATCTCTATTCCGTTCTCCATCGCCTGATACAGCACTGACAGTGTCTGCGCCTGCACTCCCTGACTTGCATCAACGAGCAAAATTGCTCCCTCAACGGCAGCGAGTGAGCGTGACACTTCGTAGGCAAAATCCACATGTCACGGCGTATCGATCAGATTGAACTCGTGACCTTTCCGCTGCATGCGTGCCGGTGTAAGTTTAATCGTAATTCCGCGCTCCTGCTCGATATCCAAACGATCGAGCATCTGACTATGTTCCAGCTTTTTTACGGTACTCGTAATCTCTAGCATTCTATCTGCCAGTGTCGATTTTCCGTGATCAATATGTGCAATGATGCAAAAATTACGTATGTGTTCTATCATCACTTCACTATACCATTTTGGCTTTACATTGCAATAAATTATTGCATTACAGGTTGTATAAAATTGCGAAATAAGTAGTTTTCAATAATATAATACTAGAAGTTTTATCTCTCAGTAATATGATGACAAAGAACATCTCGATCAAGCACATGGTAGCAGGTGGAATTGAAGAACCAGGAAGCAGTAATATCGGTGCATCGCACCATCCTATCGTCATCAGCAATGGGAAACAGACGAAGAATATCCTCCTCGATATGGGATCTCGTCCGTCAAATACCTTCGACAAGAGTGTAGAAAATCCGCTCATCGATATTGATATCAATAACCTCGATGCAACATTCATTTCTCACGTGCATCAGGATCACGTCGGAAGTCTTATCCGCCTCACGAAAGCCGGATACAGAGGGCCGATCTATATGAGTGACGTGTCAAAGAAACTGTGCCGTGTCATTTTCGACGATATGCTCAAGCACGAAAAGGAAGACGTTGCAGAGCACAACAGGAAAGTGAGAAATCTCCAAGAAGAGCTTTCAGAAGCCCGGTTCATCGTACGTCTGCATATGCAGGCTCCGGAAACCCGTAAGATGAAGAATCCGCATGCGAAGATTTCTGAAAGATTTTTCAGCATCAAGCACCTCTTCGATAATCGTATAGATGACATGATGCGGAAGTATAACGTGAAGAGAAACAAGTTTGATAAGATGATCAAGGAAACGCTCTATAACCGTAAACATGACGTGCAGACGACTTCAAACGTCCTCCGTCAGGTCAATCGGGACAATAGCTTTGACGAAGAAGAGATCGTAAGAGATTTTGCTGCGCTCAAAAAGGAAATGATTCATGCAGCAGAGAATTTCACCAATCTGCAATATGATCATGCAAAAGAGAAACTCGCAAAGCATCACATCAAAGAAAAAGAAGATATCATGGCACTTGACAGACGTCTTGCAATCATGGAATTTAACGATAACGATGTGATGCAAGCGCTCGGTCAGATAAAGTCTCTGACACTCGGAAAGGCGCAGGACATCTTTGATGGACTGCTCAAGGTGACATTTTACAATGCAGGTCATGTGGAAGGTTCAGTGCAGACGGTGCTCACCGTCTATAACGGAAAAGAATCAGTGAATTTCATGTTTACCGGCGACCTCGGAAGAAGCAAGCAGCCAAGTATGTGCGGAGCACCGGAGATACCGAAGGAAGAACTTGCATATGTGATGATGGAAGGGACATACGCAGGAAGAGTGCACAACGACCGTATGGCAGAACGTGCAAAGATGATCGATGATATCAATCACTGCAAGTCAGTGACACTCATGCCGTGTTTTGCACTCCAGAGATTTCAGGAAATCATCTGTTTTCTCGTTGAGGCAGCACATAGCGGGAAACTCAAGCTTGGCAAAGGCGAGAAAATATACTGTCACTCACCTCTTGCCACAGCGCTTTCAAAGGAATATATCGCAAATGATCCGAAAGGGACATACGGTGCATTGACCGATCACGATATCCTCCATTGGATCGAAGAACAGGAAGAAGTGGAACTGCTCATGCAGCAGCCTGGAAGACGCATCATCGTCTGTTCAGGAGGTATGCTCGAGAAAGGGACGATCACCCAGTACATCGATCAGATCAATGAAGACAAGCTTGCAAAGATCATCCTAACCGGTTTTCAGGTGCCAGGAACAAACGGATACAAGATCCTTCATGGAGATTTCAAAGATCCTGTCTATCTCAACAACAAAACCATTTCTTCAAATAATGCACAGATCTCTACGTACGTATTCTCCGGTCACGCCGACCACGAAGAACTCAAATCACAGTTCTTATCACTCAATCTGAGTGATGAGGCAACACTTTCGGTAGTGCATGGATGAGACCAGAGACAAGTCCTAGCAGATGATATCGCAAAAGACTACAAGAAAAAGTTTCCTCAGAAAACACTTCACGTGCATGTGCCGGAGAAGAATGGTATTGTGTACAGTTTTGACTGGTAAGAAATAATAATATGTACTAAAAAGCCTGCATGATGCAGGCTTTTTTATTAATTACCATATTTATAATTCAACCCATAATATGTTCTTACACAGACATCGAAACTATCAACTACTGTTCAGGTATCTGCTGCGCCTATATTCTCCAGCTTTGCATTAAACGAGAACCTTTGATCACTTACAGCACATCATGTTGCGATTGGATAGTCCTTTCTTCGATACTGGTAGACATGACCATTATTATTCAATGGGTCGTCTGGAATAGAAACTATATATCATCATGCTACAAGTGCTGTATCCAATCATCCATGTCCTGCATTAGTAAACCAACCGGCACTCACCGGATAAGTACCATAATCTGCATGTCTCACTGAAATCGCATTTGTTAACTGATATAAGTCAGCTTTTCTCTTCGTATCTCTCGCTCTTCACTGAATCGACTGCAGCCTTGGTATCAATGCGGCAGCCAAAATACCTATTATCACGATGACAATAAGCATTTCTATCAATGTAAATCATGCACGTGGCATTTTTATTTTCATAGGTCTTGTAGAGGTAAACTATGGTCAAACATCAGCTTTTATATACATAGCAGGACAGTTCGGACACCATCATCACGCATTCACATTACAGGTATAGCTGGCATTGATATAAAACCTATATGCTTGTACAGCGCAACTGTCGGGATGGTTTGCTGTTTCTAATGCTGAGAATAGTGTGTATGATTTTCCATTTTTCATCACATTACCGTACTGATAGACATAATTTCCTGTTAATCGTGCTCCGTCAAAGTTTCACGTTCATGTTATCCTTTGGTTTCTCGGATCCTGAGGGAGTGACGTCAAAATATCAATCATTCAAGAAAACCACATAGATCTTTGATCGCTATACACGTAGCAATTAGAGTTCAGCGAGCAAATACCGATAGCGCCATTTGATGCAAGCGGATATGTGCCATTATCGTTAAAGTATATTAATATACCATTATTGATTTGCGTTATATCTGCAATCCTCTTTGTATCTCTTGCTCTTCACTGAATCGACTGCAGTCTTGGTACAAGCGCAGCAGCAAGTATTCCGATAATCACGATGACTATCAGCATCTCAATCAGAGTAAATCATGACAATTTTTCTTTCATTGCTTTTTATATATGTATTACGTTATTATTTACAATCACTTTTACTCATTCACTTTATTCCTCTTATTCCTTCAATGGTGATATGCTATACTCATCTTTCCCTTCTCTCATCTCCCAGCCAGCATCGGTAAGCTGCTGTCTAAGTGCATCTGCCTTTGCATAATCTTTCGCAAGCTTCGCTTCCCGGCGTGCTTTTGCGAGTGCAGAGATATTTGCTGGTATATCAGCAATGATATCTGGAACGAATAATCCAAGTTTCAACACCTGTTCATCAAACCATCTGATTCCCGATGCAAGATTATCATCCAGCGCATCGAGTCCCGCCCGAAGCCTTGCAAGCATTTTCGGCGTATCAAGATCATCAAGCATAGGTTCCTCTAGGTACGATATGTCGTCCTGGAATGCTGCTGATGCTTGTACGTGAGTATATTCAGACAATTTCTTTTTCAAGTTGTGTCTTGCAGTCTTTGCCGCCTCAAGCGACTCCCGCGTAAAGTCCTGAAAGCTCCTGTAGTGTGCCTGGAGGTAGAAATATCTCAGATCTTCTGGAGAAAATCAACGCACAGCGATATCAGCTAATGTGAACGTATTGCCGAGGGATTTCGACACCTTCTCTCCCATGATATTGAGAAATTGGTAGTGCACCCGATAGTTCACCCATGGGGTATCTGCAATAGAGCACTGCGACTGTGCGATCTCATTGGTATGATGCACGGGGATATGATCGATGCCACCGGTATGTATGTCAAAATGCTTTCCTAAATATTTGATAGACATGGCGCTGCACTCTATGTGCCATCCCGGGAAGCCAACTCCCCACGGGCTTTCCCATTCCATATCTCTTTTTTTGCCCGTCATATTGAATTTCCGGAGCGCAAAATCGGTAGGATTCTTTTTTCCTAAATCCTCTACTCTCGCTCCAGACATGATTCACTCAATATGCTTTTTTCCAACAAGTACTTCATAATTCGGCACTTTTGATGTATCCATATAGACACCGTCTTCAGGAATCACATACGTGAGATCGTTCTTTTCAAGCTCGACGATCATTGCAATCTGTTCAGCAATATGGTCGGTAGCACGCGGTGTCACATCAAACGGATCAAGTTTCAATATGACACAATCGTTATGAAATGCTGCTTCGTATTTCTTTGCGACATCCCATGCTGTAAGTCACTCTCTGCGCGCGCCTTTTTCCAATTTATCCTCTCCATGATCTGCATCTCATTCATTCTCTCCTGTCAGATGACCAACGTCTGTAATATTCACGACATGCGTTACCGGAAAACCTGCAAGGTGTCTGATTACATTTTTCAGCAGGTCGTCCATAAAATATTTACGCATATTTCCGATATGCGGTGCCCCGTACACCGTCGGTCCGCACGAATAGATGCGCACGTTGTTTTTGTCGATCGGAGAAAAAATCTCTTTCTGACGAGTGAGTGTATTATAGAGTGTTAACTGTTTCTCCATATGAAGCTTTGAGTTATGAACTATGCGTTTGAACTATTGCTGGGTATGCACTTCCTGTCTGCAGACATCAGTGATCTGGGTGTAGAAATCCACAAGAAATTTGTTGTAGTCTGCGCTCTTTTTATTGTATGTTTCCACATCATCACGCTGCAGCTCCTGGTATTTTGCCACGAGAAGTGCTGAATCCACCTTATCTTTACACGATGAATTTTGGACGACATTGACCACTTCGCCGTAATTCTTTTCCATGTTGAGCTTATCAGCATAGACTGAGCCATCCTTGTTGAATACATTGTGAAACCGAAGCTGGAGCTTCTGAGAAAGCACCTGCACACCTGACGATATACTCATCTTTTCTGCGGTACTTGTCTGAAGGTGCACGTATGCAGCCAGCAACAATATCGTACCCAAAAAGAGCTGAAGGATATTCCAGCCAAGCCTTTTCTTATAATATGTCTTTTCCTCAGTGCTCATTTCACGATGTGCCATAGTGTTTTTCTAGTGCCATAAATATATGTGACTTATACGAAAAGTAGTTCATCTTTGCAAATCAAATTTACTCCAGCACGATGTATTGTCACGACGTGAGCACTTTCGGAACACTTACACCATCTGCCATCACACGTCTCGCAAAATCCACCGACTCGACACGGATCTTTGGCCACGTATCAAAATGTATCGGGAAAACAGTCACCGGCTTGATATAGGTGACAGCGGTTGCAGCATCTGTCATATCCATATTGTAGACACCATCGATCGGAAGGCATGCTACATCGATCTTATACGAAGCAAGCATCTGCATATCGAACATCAGCGATGTATCACCGGCATGGTAGATCTTCTTCCCATGACAGGTGATCAGCAGTCATGCCGGAGAACAGTATCTGTCAGTTTTGAGAATCCTTCCGCCGTGTGTTGCCGCAAAGAGCTTGACGGTGATGTCAGCATTTATATGCAGTGTACCGCCTATAGCGCCGTACAGGCAGTGCTTATATCATTCCTCTTCTTCAAAATACTGCGCTACTCCATACTCGCACACAATTGGGATATTCTTTTCACGAACGATCGCCATCGTATCACCGATATGATCGGCGTGTCCATGAGTCAGACATACAGCGAGGATCTCTTTTGCCATGATCTCTTCAACAGTCACATCACATCTCGGATTGTCAGTGATAAACGGATCGATGAGGATACTTCCTTTCTCCGTGAGTATTTCCACGAAACTATGCCCATGCCATATGACGTGTATCATAATTGCTGAAATGAACGAGTAAAATGAACTTTTGACTTTTGACTTTATGAACTATATTAAAGGTTTTTGACGAAATTATCTTTCACTGCGAGACTCTGGATAACATTGTCTGCTTCGATGAACAGTTCTCTCATATTCTGGTAGTAGATCAGACCAAGCACTTCATTGATAGTTGCCCGTTTATAGATGCCGAGATATCATTCACCGGTCTGCACTTTCACTGCTTCCGGCTTCCCGTCGTAGTGCATAAGAAAATAGGTGACGTCTTTGTCCATCCGTCCTTTTTGGTTTTCAGTGCTGCGAAGACTCGTAGATCCGATTTTCTGTCTGATGAACAGGTGCTGTGTCTGCAGACCCGTCTCTTCACTCACCTCTCTGACAGCGGCCTGCTCAGGCGTCTCACCTTGCTGCATTTTACCTTTCGGGGCGACCCATTCGATCTTCCCGGACATTGCGTGTCTTTTGATAAGTAAAAATCTTGCCATGCCGTCTCCATGCATATAATAGACTATTCCTCCTGCACTCTGTATTACATTCGCGCTCATTGATGACAATCCGGTATAAATAGTATGTGAGAGTTATTTTACGCATTTCTTTTGATGATGTCTGGTATTCGCGATGTGCCTTCTATCATCTTCTGCACATTCTTCACTGAGGCATTTCTTCATACGTCTGCTGCAGCTTCGATCTCCTGTTCGGTCATCGACTCATATGCGTGCTGTGTATGTATTTCTGTCTTCGATGGGATCTGATGCTTCAGCTCATCTATCCTGCGGCGGGTATCAAATGATTCAAGATCTTTCTGCACTTCAGCGATGTCCTTATATTTTTCATGCTGTTTGCCGGCTTCGATATGACTGAGCTGACGGTCACTCTCCTCTGTATCATGGTTATCTTTCAGTTCCTCTGCTTGTTTTTTCAATACCTCTAACTCACGGTCTAGCGTGCTTCCCTCACCATCATGGTCCAGCGGATGTTCTTTGTACAGCTTGTCGGTCATTCTACTAGATGATTGATGAGATAAATCAAGAGGAAATGCATTATTTAACCATTCATTGTATTAAACTTCGTAAGAAATTTCTGTAATACTGCGAGATTCTTTTTATAGTTTGTTCTCATGGGACCAAGGATAGCGACCACTCCATCATAGCCATTCACATTGATCTTTGCGTAGATAGCGGAGATCACATGCTCATCAGACTGGATGAACGTATAGTAGACCTTATCCTTTTTCAGTAATTTGCTGTCGAGCACCAGCACAAGCTTTTTGTCTTCTATATATTGGACGATATACTTTGTCGTGTCCATATCTGTCAGCTGTGCATTTTGCAGAAGATTATTAATCCCTAAGAAATAATACTCATCATTTTTCAGAAAACCCACGACCGCGCCATCAACGACCTTTCCAAGGGTTTCTACGATATATCTCAGTCACTGGCGTGCATAGTTTACGTCAAATGCCAATTCTCCGATGCTTTCTTCGGGCTTGTCGTCAATATGCTCCTCCAGGTACAGCGACAGACCCTGCACAGTAGGAATACGTCACGAACTATTATACGGCTGATAGACCAGTCCCTCTTTTTCAAGGAGATTGAGGTATTTTCTGAGCGTCGAAGGGGCATATTCCATGCTGTCGATGGTATGCAAAAATTTCGATCCGATAGGTTCTCCTTTATTGATATAATTGTCTATCACGACACCTAAAAGGCTCAGCAATTTATCCTCAGCCATGGGAAAAGACGGTAATGAAGTAATATGAGTGAAATTGCTTCTGTTAACTCTACTATATGTATAGTTTCACGCGTTTCAAGACCTTGTATACTATATCATAAAAACATAAAAAAAAGTCTACAAAACTGTTGCAAGTCACGTCAGATTGTGTAGCTTTAAAGGGATTTTATCTTTTCTAGCGCACGTATGAAATCTATACATAAACTTACTTTTAGCATCGCTGCATCAGTGTTTTTTCTTGCAGCTTCAGCCTCAGCAAGCGACGCGGTACATCAGCCGGTAAGCGATCTCGTGCAATGAGCTCTCGCAGACACATATACTGCCACATCCGGAACGGTAGAAACGAAGACAGTGATCGACGACAGTGAATTTGACGCTTCTCTCGAATGGATGTACAATACACAGATCACCAGATTCAATACACAGGAAACATATGGTCCGTTCAATCTTGTGACAAGAGAGCAGGCAGCAAAGATGCTCACCCAGTTCTTCACCACGTACGTGGAGAGCCCGCTAAGGATAGACATCAGCAACTGTCAGTTCACTGACACGGTGGATTCAGATCCGACACTCAAGCCATATATTCTGGATGCATGTCAGTTCAGTATTTTCAAGGGATCTATGGGTCAATTCGCTCCGTCAAGGACGATCACAAAGGCAGAGCTCAGTGCTGCGCTCATCAGGATGTTCAGTGACGGTCAGCTCGATGAATCAGTGCAGCCACGGCGGTCAAACTACTTCCGGAAAGCACAGGAGCTCGGTATGACAAAAGAGACCAATATGAATAACTTCCAGAACGCCGTATCGAGATACGAGCTCGCGCTTATCCTCTATAGATTTAAAAAGATCTACGCAGATGCTGAGCCGGTAACTCCCCTCGTACACGGAACAGGCGGAACATCAACAGGAGTAACAGTTACCTATACCGGCGACACGACCGACGACACCAACAGTGTGCTCAATCTTATCGGCGGAGGAAGTAACGTCACGGATAGCATCGAGTTTCAGGAAACCATCCGGTGGATGTACGACAATGGTCTTACCAAGTATACTGGTTCAGCGGAGTTCGCTGCGTTTGACGTACTCACCAGAGAGCAGGCAGCAAAGATGCTTGTGCAATATAGAAACATCATGTTTCCGGGAAAAACAGTGGTGACACCGGAAAGCTGTGTCTTTGCAGACATCAAGAACGCAGACGCTACACTGAGCGGATGGATAACACAGTCATGTCAGCTCAATATCCTCAAAGGAGGTGACGGATTTTTCGCTCCCACAAAGCCGCTCACCAGAGCAGAAGCTATCGCAGTCTTGCTGAGGATGTTCGATGCGCCACAGGACGAAAGCATGATCCCTCGGCGAACCAACTACTTCACCAAAGCAAATGAGCTGGGACTCATCAATGAAGCGTCAGATGTTAACTTCAATAAACCTATCACCAGATATGAAATGAGCACACTCATGTATAGGCTTAGAGTGAAGAATGTACTCGTACAGAGTCTCAATAGCGACCTCATGCAAAACAAGCTCATCACGATGATCAACACCTCGAAAAACCTTATCGTCAATACCGGCGATCGGGCAAGAGGTTACATCCTCATGAACACTTATCTCCTCAACGATCAGAATAGCGACTACTTCCTTATCGACATCTTTGGGACTACCTATAAGATAGAAAGAAACAATGTGCAGAAATACTACAACGACCAATCAGTGTGGTACGGTAATGTCTTCACCCTCGATGGTACCAAGGTTGGTATCGCAAACTTTATGATCAATGACACCGTCGTACTTGAAGGAACGATCAGACCGTTTGGTGATGGCAAGCCAAGTTATTTCGTTGGACCAACCACTCCTCCGTACTATCTCATCAAACAGATCGTACCATTGCAGCCAGGAGCAGTCATCATAGGACCAGAAACGACCACTGTGACTACGGGGTCTGTTGACACTTCAACAGGTGCTGCTGTTACAACAGGGACAACAACGACTACAGGAACCACCACTACCTGAGCTATACAGTAAATTTATTTACCATTCGTGATATGTGAAGATGGAAATCAGAAAGATTAATATAGAGACGAAACAGGAGCAAGGCGCAGGGACGAGACCATCATCACTTGCCGATTTTATCGGTCAGGAAGAGATAAAGAGAATCATCCATACAGCGATACATGCATCGAAACAGGCACAGCATCCTTTGGGGCATGTGCTTTTTTCAGGCGAAAGCGGACATGGGAAGACGACACTTGCACAGATAATCGCTAAAGAACTGTGAGTGAATATCAAGATCGTCACCGGATATGCGATCACAAAACCATCAGAATTGATTTCGATCCTCAACAATATCGAACACGGAGATATTCTCTTCATCGATGAGATCCATAGACTTAAGCCAAATATCGAGGAAATCCTCTATATCGCCATGGAAGATTTCGTCATCGATATGGTGATGCCGGAATGAGGAAATGTCAGGATACCGATCAATCCGTTCACCCTCGTCGGAGCGACAACGAAAATGGAATCGATAGCAGGTCCGCTGAAGAACAGGTTCGTCTATAAGTTTCACTTCAACGACTACACGCAGGAAGAGAAAAGACATATCATCAAAAGATACCTGAAGCTCTATCATATCTCTGCAAGCGAATCGATCGTTGGAAACATCGAAGAGAAAGTCGAATCGACTCCAAGAGAGATTCATAACTTTGTCGTAAAGATTAGAGACTATCTTATTTCACATAGTGAACACGACGATGAGAAACTTTCATTTCAAGATGCACAGCGACCGCTCTTTGATGCCCGGATAAACATCGAGAAAGGCGGCCTTACACCATTACACAGAAAGTATCTGGACATATTGGATGAGTCAGATGGCTCTCCGGTCGGCGTGAAGACAATTGCAGTAAAACTCTGAGTTTCTGAGAAGTCGGTAGAAGATGATATCGAGCCGCTGCTGATGAAACTGGGAAAGATAGAGAAGACGGGAAAAGGAAGAATAAAGAAGTAATTTATATTTAATATCAACAATACTATGAGTCAGTCATTTGAAGAAGTTGTTGCGTATATTGGGAAAAATCGGCACTGTGACGAGACGAAGTACCCGGTTATGTGAGTTATGACTGAGGAACAAAGATTGATGTTTGTAGTAAACCATCTAGTGCTTCATATGAGCAAATCAATCGGTAAGATTGCTGGTCAGTGTGAGGACTTTGATCATTGAAATGATTTCCATCGTATTGATCGCAACGAACTTGAAGTTCTTGCTGCAAAAATGGTCATCAACGTCCTGCAGTTTGCCCATGTCATTGGGATGGATGGCAAGAAAGTGATGGAAGAAGTGAACAAGATACTAGACCATAACAAATGAACAGTGAATACATAAAAAAGAGCCGATCGGCTCTTTTCTCTTTCTTACTTTACGGCTTATCCATAAACGAGTACTCATAGAGTTGTTGTGAATATCCATACGATGAAGTAGTGCCATGAATAACATTATTACACCGATATCAGCCTCCATAAGCATATGCTTTCATATAACATCTGTCTGGATCACTTGTATTCTCCAGCTGCGCAACCAGATTATAATCCGTACTTCCTGTTGCCGACATGGCACCATATGCATACGAATAATTACCAGTACCCCATGGTCAGGCAAGATTATTTCTTGGATCAACAGGCATGCTAGTCACTACACCGCTCAATGCAGGAATTCGAATACCTAGACTTGTACTGACCACCCATGTGAGATGTGTCGGATAGTTATTGGTATCAATCTTATAGATCTCTAAAGCCTTGTAGATAGTCATAAGGTCTGCCTTACGTTTCGTGTCTCTTGCTCTTCACTGAACTGCTTGTAATCTCGGCACGAGTGCTGCTGCCAAAATACCTATTATCACGATGACAATAAGCATTTCAATAAGGGTAAAAGATTTGTTATTTTTTCTCATGAAAACGCGTACTGATAAATGACCTCTGTTACCACTATTATCGATATGTATTTGTAATACAACAAAACATTACTCACCTCTTCCCGCCAACTCTCTCCATAGTGACTCCTCTTTCTTTGAAATTTTCTTTGGCATGTTCACACGGAGCTTCACCAGCATATTTCCTTTCTTGCCTCCGAGCACACCTCCCGATTCTTTATTGAACCCTCTGCCGGATACTTTGAGGATATCAGTCACTTGTGTTCCTTTCGGTATCTTGACGGTGATCTTTCCTTCCGGATGCTCGACACCGATCTCTGCACCAAGTACAAGATCGTAGACAGAGACGTCTGCTAACACGATGATATCATCACCTTCACGCTGCCATACATGCGATCCTTTGACTGCGATCTTGATGTACAGGTCTCCTGCCGGTCCGCCATTGCGTCATGCATGTCCTTTGCCGGTAAATTTAATGTATTGTCCTGACATGATACCTGCAGGCACCTCCACTTTGAGCGTCTGTTTGCTTTCATGTGCGCGTCTTGTCTGCATATCAAAATCAGTGATGATCGTATATTCGATCTCTTTTTCAAATCCAAAGTACGACTGTTCAAAGGTGATCTGCATAATCAGCTCCAGGTCGTCTCCCTTGCGGGGTCTGTTTGAATATCCTCCGCCGAAAAATCCTCCGAGAATATCACCAAAAATATCGCCGATATCTCATCCGCCGAACTGGAATGTAGCGCCATCGGTGCTGAAACCTCCGAAACCCCCATTGCCGAAGCCGCCTCATCCGAATCATCCTCCAAATCCTCATCTTCTCATCGCATCGTACTGCCCGCGCTTCTCGGTATCACCGACTACGTCATTTGCAGCATTGATCTCCTTAAATTTCTCTTCAGCAGCCTTGTCTCCCTTGTTCCTATCCGGGTGATACTGCATCGCAAGTTTGCGGTATGCTTTCTTTATCTCATCATCAGTAGCCGTTTCTGCGACTCCCAATACACTATAATAATCTTTTTGCGGGTCAAAATCGTGCATTTTTGTTCGTGCTCGTTGAATGTAAATAGCATAGAGATGCGTAGCACCTAATGTATATCGATGCTATAGAAAAAATCAAGTGAGAGTAAAAGTTATTCTTGCAAAAGGGGTTTTGTTGGATATCCTTTGCTTCGCAACACGAAAACATTTATTTAATTGCTTTTTCGCCCTCATGTCTGAAATAATTGATATCACAAATGCTGACGGAAATAACGGACAGCCTGCTCAAGGCAATGCCTCGGCAGATATTGTTGACACTTTATCTCATGAAAACAATAACACAATGGAAAATACTCTCCACCCTGAAATTCACGCACATCTTTCTGACGGGAATGTTGGTTCTGTTTCAGTAGATGAACTCAGAAAACCTGAAGTATATACAAAAATGAATAGATGTGTAGATGGTGGAGAAGACGAACCAGGATTACCAAGTTTCTGATGATTTGCTGGTATCCTTGGAGCAACGCTTCCTGCATTAAAGAATACATTCGGAAATGCATTGCCTCGCGCAACACTCTATAATCTTATTACATCGTTTGCAGCAAAACATCCTGGATTTTACGCACATTGTGATACACATACTCACGATCATATGGACGGTAAGACATACAGTGAAACAAAACATATCGGTTGCGGTGCACTTGATCGTATGCTCAATCCGGAATATGCTGATGTCTATGGATATGATGATGAAGACAGAGATTTCTTCTGGGAACTAATAGATACTTATGCAAATGTAAAAGTACTCGACAGAGAACATAAGGAAAGAGCTATCATTCAGATAGAAAATAATATTGAAAAAACAGAAAACGGCGAAAGTTTGTCTCTTCTCAATTCTCATAAAAAGCCTGATACACATAATCCTGAAAATCGTGATGGTATCCAATACTTTGTCTATCATGTAACAGGAAGAAACTTTATTATCGACAGGTTTGCTGAAGATTTCACTAAACTGATGATAGAAAATATTGATGAAACTACATTAAAGGATGTAATTACTAGTATCCCTAACTACAGTCTCGGTGAAGACAATAAGCAAGCACTGACTGAAGCGATATACTATGTTCTTAAAGAGAAGATCATGCAATCAAGCGATGCACATACTGGCGCAACTCTGGAAAGATTGAAGCCTGCTAAGGATCTCGCTGATGCTGGTAAAGTACATGTATTGAAAGAACTCAAAGCATAAGACAATATTTCTTACTACTGATTGATCATCGCTCCTCTTCGAGTGATGATTTTTTATACACCTTTGTATAGAGATGTCATTTCTTTTATGCTTCCGTATTTTGACAATTTTACACTGACCAACTATACTAATAAGACATTCATTTAGCTTTTGATTCATAACGCACCTATGATCAATTCAACCGAAGTCATCCAGTACGCACCTGAACAGATCGGTTTTGACGGAGCGAAATATATTGAGCTCCAGGCATCAGCCATTCGTGAGAGAATGAGTAAATTTGCCGGAAGACTCTACCTCGAGATAGGAGGAAAGTTTCTTTTTGATCCGCATGCAGCAAGAGTGTTACCGGGATTTGATCCGGAAATGAAAAAAAAGATCTTTGGTTTGCTCGCTGCTGATGCTGATATCATCTTCTGTATGAACTACAAAGATATTATCGGCGATCGTCAATTGAGCAATGAAGATGCTGATTATATCAGTTCATGCAAAAGCATGGTGGAACGTATCAGCGCCGTCCTCGGTATTAAGCCTCTTATTGCCATCAACATGATCCCATTTGCTGAGAAGAACAGCTGAGCAATGATCAGGGTGCTGTCAGCATTCGCCGGTTATGATGTATTCAAAAGATATCTCATGGATGGCTATCCGCATGATACAGCAAAAGTGCTTAGCAAAAAGGGATACGGCAAAGACGAGTACATACCAGTGACGAAAAAACTCGTGATAGTCACATGAGCTGCTTCAAACAGCGGAAAGATGTCGACCTGTCTTGGACAGATCTATCATGAAGACACACATGGAATCGATAGCGGCTATGCGAAATATGAAACATTTCCTATCCGGAACTTACCCATTGAACATCCTATCAATCTCGCATATGAGGCTGCTACTATCGATATCGGTGACTACAACATGTATGATCCGTTTCACGAGAAAGCATACAGCATAAAAAGTGTGAACTATAATCGCGACGTTGAGGCATTTGAAATAGTCAAGAAACTCGCAGACGGATTCCTCCCGACAAAGAACTATACAAGGACTTACCAGTCTCCCACTGATATGGGAATCAATATGGCTGGTGCAGGTATCACGAATGACGACAACTGTTGCAAAGCGTCTATTGAGGAGATACAGAGAAGAAAGGAATGGTATAAGCAGATCGTAGACAGATGAGAAGGAGATGCAAAGTGGTTAGAGAAGGCTGATGAGATTTATGTGAAAGCCGTAGAGTATATGCACGTTACTGTATAAGAAAAAGCCCTAGGAATCCGGGGCTTTCATTTACTTACAATACTGCATACTAGCTGATCACTAAATGATCATGTCTTTTCTGAAATAATTTCTTGCATTGTCTCCAAAGCCAGATGTACGGTGCACGATTCTCTTCATCGATGATGAGTCCCATTACATAGATGCTGGTAAATAGTCCGAAGATTCCTGTCAATACTCTATCCCATTCAAACAACCAGCCTATGAAGAAAGCGATACCCATACCAGGCATAAATGCAAGAGCCGTTGTAACAAGGACTGCGAGTACTTCATCCCAATGGCCTTTAAGCATTTCTAAGATAATGATACAGAGAATGGTCTGTTGTGGCCACTGCCATAAGCAGTATACCCAGATACATAGTTGTGTAAGACCAATTATTCGCCGGAGCGGTAACGGAAGTTTATTTAGTAGACGTCTCATTTGGTTATGTGTTTAGGGTTACAGTGTATTTCTTTCTAAATTCATTTCAACCCAAACTGTCAAGCATGATTTTGAACAATTTACCCACAATTGTGTTGAAAACTCTGAGGGTATTCGTATGGTATGAGGTACACATTTTATATTCTGTCTGACCCTCAGATGCTTATCAATATGATCGATCAGTACGATACGGAGCAAAAACAGTTCCTGAAGGATCTGCGGACAAAGGTTGTCCTGCATCTCGGACAGAATCACGACCCGAAAAAGATTTTCACATTCCTCAGCAAAAGCGGGATAGTTTCTATCGATGAGAAATCAAAACATGTGTTCATCGGTGTCGCAAATGAGTTTTCACTTTCACAGATTAAGAAGTTTCTCAATAAAGGTATCAACCAGGCTATCGAAGACGTATACAATCCACAGTTTTCAGTAAAACTTGTGTGCTTTGGTCCATTCCAAACAGGAAAACATGACCTCTTGCTGGACTTCAAAAAGGTGCTGAATATCTCTGCGCAGCCGGAAAAAGAGATGAAGATCGACAGCAAGACGAAGAAGACCTTCACGGACCAGTTTGGTATCATGTTTGACGAGAAGTTTACGTTCGATACATTTGTCGCCGGATCGAGCAGTAAGATGGCATTTAATGCTGCCCAGAAGACTGCAGAAGCACCTGGTACTGCGTATAATCCTCTGTTTATTTACGGACAGGTGTGACTGTGAAAGACACATCTGATGCAGGCTATCGGCAATGAGATCATGAGACGCTTCACCGACAAGGTGGTAGTCTATCTTCCCGCTACGAAGCTTATTGATGAGATCGTGGATGCAACGAGAAAGAACAAGATGCATGATCTGATGAACAGACTTGATAATATCGATGTTCTGATGATTGATGATATCCAATTTATCGCAGAAAAGGAAAAGACACAGGAGGTGTTTCATAATATTTTCAATGATTTTCAGTCAAAGAAGAAGCAGATTATCCTTACCTCAGATCGTGCTCCAAGAGAGTTAACGCTTCTCGAAGAAAGGCTCAGAACTCGTTTTGCGATCGGGCTTGTGTGTGATATCAAATCACCTGACTACGAGACAAGAGTAGCGATTCTGCAGTCAAAGCTTGCTAACCGCGGTGAGATGTTGGAAAATGACGAATTGGGGCTTCTTGCAAAGCATATCAAGACCAATGTCAGAGAGCTTGAATGAGCACTTAATATCCTCATGACCAAGAGAACATTGATGGAAAAGGATATTGATAAGCAGGATATCCTGGACTGTCTCGGGACACTCGGCTACAAGATCGCTCAGGACGAGGAAGAACAGCCGGTCGCAGTCAGCAATAGAAGCAGCGGCGCATTCGGTAAAATCGTTGAGAAAACAGCGAATTATTACAATATTTCTGTAAATGATCTCAGAGGCGACAGCAGAAAAAAGGAAATTTCACAGGCAAGACAGATGCTTATGTTTATTGCCAAAAAGTACTTTGACCGGACGCTCGAAAAGATCGGTGATTACTTCGGAGGCCGCAACCATGCAACAGTGATCTATGCAATCGAGAATTTTGAGAAACTCATGAGACACGATAAGCAGCTGGAACAGGACCTTATGGTCATGGTAGACGGGCTGTAATATTTGCAATTTTCTACAAATCTAGTATCATTATAGACAGATACTATTTACTATTATTCTGTATAATGGGCTCAATTGATGGACTATATCTCATACCAAAACCAGGCGTTAAAAGAAAATCCTATAAAGAGAGAATGATAGATAAAATCAAAGTAAATCTTGAGCAAGCATTTACCGAAGGAAATGTAGTATGAAAAAAATGAGCAGAAAGAATGAACCGACGAGACTCACTGCAAAGTGATATGAAGACCTATTCAGAGGAAATACAAAACATAGACACCCGGCTCGCAAAAGCTACTAAATCATGAGTGGAACTAGATATTTTCAATAAGCTCATCGACGGCATAGGAGAAGTGGAAGACTTTCTCGAAGAGATAAATAGATGTTTATTGCACGAGAAAACGCAGCTTACTATACGCACTATTATCGTTAAGCACTTGCAATTCAAAAAAAAGATGACACTGCTCGGTGAGTTGTACGAAAATGCAAAGTTAGAATATAATCAATTCAACAACCGCTTTAGTGGCTGAGATGATCACGAAGTTGCCGCATAAAGATCGCGGCACTTTGTCCGACATTGAGTGACTCTTTCTCTCAAACCATCGGAATAGATACGACATCATCAACTTTTTCTAATGTCTCTTTTTCAACCCCAACGACCTCATTGCCAAACACGACAGCAAGAGGTTTTTTTGTATCACGCCTGTGGGAAAATATGTGGAGCGGTGTTGCTCACTCACCAAGCTCTGCAGCGATAATCTGATATCACTCTGCATGGAGCTCATCAATAGATGCCTGAGTTGTTTCAAATGCTCTGCATCCTACTGACTCCTCTGCGCCAAGTGATGTCTTCTTCACCTTTGGCTGATTGTCCGGTCTCGGTGTATAACCGGCAAAAGCGACATCTCGTCATAAAGCATCTGCTGTACGTATGATATTACCGACATTGTAAGCGCTGCGGATGTTTTCCAGTATTACGATATTCTTCATGTATTAATCTAATGAAATCTTCTTGAGCTCTGCTGGCACCTCTTTCCCTTTCTCCAGCATCCGCATCCATTTCTTTTCACGGGTAAGCAGATCGGATGTTCCGGTATAGTGAAGAGCTATCGAATAGCCTGATTGTTTCGCTCCCGCTGTCAGCAGGTCAAACTGTCTTTCTACCGCGCTTAGTTTATGAAATTTCTGTTTCTTCGTGTTGAGAAATGTACCAAGGGGTGCTTCATATGCGAAAAAACCATAGTTTGTCGGTACGATAGTGTCGACTGCAGCATCCTTGAAATAGCGCCGGTCTGCCTTCATCGCATGATGCACGATCTGGCTCTTGAAACTGAGTTTTGTCAGATAGTACTTTCGCATCACGATCTCATGCCACCGAAATGAAAGCGACCGATTATATGATGGTTTTTTCTGCGCGATTTCATTTGCTCTCTCCGCCTGTTTCTTGTTCGGCTCATACGCCATAGCTGCTGATTCGAAAAGTCACTTATTTGCTGTATCAATATACTCACCGGCAAATCCGATTTTACCTACTGCTGATGCAGAAAGGCACTCGTTGAACAGATAGTTATTTCGCAACGGCACGATGATTTCTTCATATTTTTTCATATGGTGAAAAGCCACTTCCAAGACGGGAGGTACGATTATTTTTTCGCATCAATGCTGCTGCAGATATTCGATCGCTTTCTCTGCGCGTTCAATAACAAAATCCAGCGGCTTATCTGCCCATGGCCGGCCCAGATCATCGTAGACGATCTCATACGAAAAATTATGTTTTGTCAAAAAACGAAACAGCACCAGCATATCAACTCACGACGTGACTATTCAGATCTTCATACAGAAATTATATGGGGAACACTAAAATGTGCAAGGGCTTCTTACAAATCCGGATCTTTCTTCTCTGCGAGTACACTTACCACTACGGAGATAGGTACAGCAAAAAGGATACCGATAAAGCCGAACACCAGTCATCCGATGATCATACAAAGCAATACGACCAATGGGCTGACACCAAGTGTCCTGTTCATCACAAACGGCGTCAGGATGTTATTTTCTGTCCGCTGGGTGACTCCGAAGATGATAAGCACTGCGATCACTCCCGGCCGGCCAAGCGCAAGTGCTGCAACAAGTAACGCAGGAATAGACCCGAGAATCGGTCCGATATACGGAAAGATGTTCGTCATACCGGCAATCAGTGCGAGCGATCCCGTATTCGGGATAGTGATACCAAAGAGACCAACAAGGTTGAGCAGGATAAATACCATGACAGCGATATAGAGACATACGATGAGCTGACCCTTTAACCAAAATCCAAGCTTTGCATAGAGACGCTGCAGCTTAATAAAGGTCGATGCACTGCGTGTACCTGAAAGACGAGAAAGGAAATTGATCACATTGTCTTTCTCGATAGAGAACAGTACAGAAAGCGTCAGCACAAGACCTATCTGCACGAGTGTCGAGAACACACCAGTGACGATATTGAATGCGAACGATCCGATATTGGTTGCATAGTTCGTTCCCTGTGAAACGATCTGTGAGATATTTGACTGCAGTCATGTTTGGATCTGATTGTAGAATGCAGGATCCTGGATGCTACTGAGTATGTACTCCCTGATGCTCGACGGCATCCGGCTTGCATTGTTCACAACACCTACGAGTCCTTCCGTATCAAGCACCAGTTTGAACGCATTTACTTCAGCGATCGCCAGCGTGATCACATCACCAACCTGATGGAAGATGAACGGCAATACGACAAACAGGAGGCCTGCGATGATGATCACCATGATGAAATATGAGAGGAAAATAGCGAGCCCCCTATGCATGCGTTTCGCAAAGAATGCGATCGGTGAATCCATCACCATCGAGAAGATGAACGCTGCACCTATCAGGTAGATGATGTCCAGCGTCTGGAACGCCAGATACGATACGTAGACGATGAACGCTCCCACGATCCGAAATTTGAAGATACTATTCGTATCCCATTTCTGCTTATGAGCATTGCTCTTTGCGTGCTCCAGTTCTGCATCCTTCTGCTCTAACTCACTGTACAAACGTTCAATCTCCTCTAGTTCTTTTTTCTTGGCGTTTTTCATACGGGTGGTTTTCTTCTGGATTGACTTTCTGATGTTCTTGATGAATCCGAAAAGCGACATACAAGGTCTGGAAATAAGATAAAGTGCTCATGGAACTGAGCAGATATTTCGCCTTTTATAGCATTTTTGTCACTATTTGCAAGGAGCTTTGCGAGCTCTTCCGGCATCGACTTATGGAAATAGACAAATATCTTATAGTATCTTCCGCCGATCATTTCGGTCAACGGCAGGTCTTTTGCCAGCTGGTCGTAGAAGATCCTCTTGATCATATTCCTTTTGACTGACGACTTTGCGATCTTGACGCTCACCTGTACGCTCCGCTGGTGATATTTCCTGTCAGGATACTGCGGATATACGACAAAAACCATGCCCTTGCCGTAAACAAGTCATTTCTTACGCAGCAGATAACGGACATCCTTCCCCGTGAGTTTGAAATTTTTTGCTAACATCCTAGTCGACGCCGTGAAGTGCAAAGCTAAAAAGCACATTTTCTGCAGAAATATTCTGTTCCAATTTCTTTCTGGTCTCTATCAGTTGTCCGATCATCTTATAGTTCTTCTCACGCTCGTAGTGGTACAGCAGCGTATCGAGAAAGATCTCTATATATCCTTTCTTATGCATCTCGACAAGCAGACGGAAAATGTTGGACAGACGGGCTCCCTGCTGATGGAGTCTGATGAACTGAAGGACATTGTCCTGCAGATCGGTGATGGTCTCTTTATCTCTTCCCATCAGCGTGATCACAAATCATGGTCTCCCTGCAGCGAGATCCACAAGTGCCTCGAGCTTTCCTTCACTGATATCAGGATAGGTGCCTGCAAGCAGTTTCTTGACGTCCTCATCCTTGACGTAATTGAATGCAACCAGCAACGCACGTGATGCTATCGTATCCAGTATCTCACTCTTGTTTCTGGTCGTTGCGATGATCACTGTCTTGGGAAACGGCTCCTCAAAGTACTTCAGAAATGCATTTGCTGCGCTGACAGTCATACGCTCGATATTTTCCAGTATCAGCACCTTATACTCATTTGCTGCTGTTCTCGACATCCATTCACGAATCTCTCTTGCTCCGAGGTCTTCGTATTTCTGACCGTCAAACTCTATATCATCTCCTGCCTCCACTTTCAGCGCATGTTTTTTGCCTGTCACCTGCGACAGATCTTTAATGTGCAGGATGTCACTGTATCCAAACGGTCCTACCAGCTCCTGAGCCAGATCAAGCGCAAAGCTGCTTTTCCCGATATGGTCCGGCCCATGGAATACAAAAAACGGAGCAACCACCTTTCCGGTTGCTTTGATTGTCTGGATATAACTGCGCATGGTCTCCTGGACACCCTTGTTACCTACTATCATATGGTAAGTATAGAAAAAACCTTCACAAAAAAAAGTTATTTATCACCCTTAACTATTGCACCTTTTACCGCCACACGTACCAGCAAAAACGGCAGTACAGCGATACGCCGGATTGATGGCTTCGCCCGGAAGTACGCCGGATAGTCTTTTGCGAGAAATTGGAGAAATTGATGGAATCTATTGGATTCTTTTGCAGTAGTAAACGGATAGAGGAAGAAATCCTTGAGAAATATAAGCATGATTACATATCTTTGACCATATAGGTGCCATCTTTCTGATAACCTATCTTCTTGTAGTACTCTCTGACGCCGATACCTGATATGACTGATAGCCTTTTGTAGCCGAAATGCAACGCAATCTGCTCAGCAGTAGTCATCAGTCTTGACCCAAAGCCTTTATGCTGTGTCTTTGTTTCATCAGCAGAATCAATCTTTGCCATCTGGCCATAGACGTGCAGTTCTCTGATAAGGGCGGTTCATTCACCAAGTCATTCCCGGCTGATCATATGTTCTTCTTTGGGCAGAAGCATTCTGGTAAACCCATACAGATATCCCAATTCGTCCTCGTAACTAATGAAGTACTCAGTACCGACAGACGAGTCATACTTTCTGATGACGAGATTGACAACCTCCTGCTCTGGTCTTGGTTTCCTGTTACGGATTTCTCTTGCTCTGGTATCAAGCGCAACAAAATTCCTCGGTGCATGCAGTACCGGCGCCGAACCGACAATGATGGTTTCCATCCCATGGATATCCTCTCTCGTATCGGTATTGTCCAGCCGTTCGTGCAGTGTATCGTACAGCTGATCGTTCTCGTAAAGCCTGCCATAAAGCGCCTCTCTCATCGGTTCATTTGTTGCCAGGTCGTTGAGAAGATCTATTTCGGTAATCTGTCTGAGGTTGGTGATACTGCTTCCTGCTGCAATCTCTGTCGATGGAATATCGCGTATCAGACGTTTGATCCTCGTATATGGCGGAATGATTTCCAGCTGCACCTTGCGGATGATATGAACAATATCTTCTGTCTTCAACGGTTCATATGCTCCTTTGCGATAGAGTTCATAGAGTTCTGTATTCGGGATGACTGACGTCGGATAGAATTTTATCTCATCCGGCTTGATATACGGATCCGCATATGCGAGCCTGAACGATTCGATATCCTTCTCGACGGTCGAACCGTAGAGCCCTGGCATGAAATGCACAGAAAATTTGAAGCCGTACTGACGCATCTTATGCATTGCTTCTCTTGCCTGCTGGACGCTGTGTCAGCGTTTATTTGCATCAAGCACATCGTCATACATCGACTGCAGCCCCATTTCGAGACGAGTCACTCACCGGCTGCGTCGCATCTGACAGTTCTCATCGGTCATGTACTCAGGTCTTGTCTCTATCGTCAGCCCGATGACACGATGTGCTGCTGTCTCGTTGATCAGCATCGATTCGTCTATTGTCTTTGGGTATTCGATACCCAGTGCAGCAAGGTCGTAGTTTCCTCCGCGCACATTGTGCTGTTCGTATCTTTCGAGAAACTGGTCAAAGGTATTGCAGGCATCATACAGACCCTTGAGAAAATCACGTTTGTAGTCGTTCGGATATACATCCCAGGTACCTCCGAGCACGATCATCTCGATCTTGTCGGTTGCGTGTCCCGTGAGATGAAGTGACAATAGTCTATTGTATGCTTGTTTATACGGATCAAACTGATTGAGCAGCGCACGCATTGCGCCGGGTTCCGTATTGATGTAACTCTTTGGCATCGTCGCATCGTTCGGGCAGAAGATACACTTGCCCGGACACCGGAACGGTTTTGTCAATACCTGAATCGGCACGATACCTGATTCAGAGCGGATGCCTCTCTTCTTCAGCAGCGACTCCAGGTGCGTGCTCTTCACATATCCGCCCGATGAGACCAGCTGACGGTAGTGTTTCAGCAGATCTACATTACTGGGAATATCATCAATATTATATTTCTTTGCAAAATCTCTCTTAGCACGTTTTACCGCATTGAGAGCATTTGTTCCGCTGATATTTTCTATAGACTCCAGGAGTTCATGAAGCTGATGCATGATGGCCATATTATAGTGAAACCTTGCGGGATTTCGAGAGGATTATTATCGTTTGCAGTTTGCCGCAGCATAATTACACTGCGGTCAGGAGATACTATTTTAGATTGTTCATATACCTTATGGAAAAGAGTTTTACGCAGAAAGCGTTGATCGTAGGTGCCATAGCATTGGCATGTGCCTTTATATTTATATGATTGAGAGAACTTTTCCATTTATTGCTGCTCGTCTTTGCATGAGCGCTTATAGCAGTATATTTCAGGAAACTCGCAGAGCTGCTCACTGAGCATACGAAGCTCAATCACCGGCAGTCTATGACGATAGTCATTGTCGGAAACCTCGCGGTCATTGTTGCGTTTGTCCGGGGATTCGGGGCTAAGATCAGCGAACAGACGAAGGATTTTCAGTGACAGATACCACAGCTGACACAGACAGTCACTGATAAGCTTTCACAGAATCCGATAGGCGACCGGCTGTTGCAGCAGTGAAAAAAGCTGCAAGAGCAATGAAACGGAGGCGGTCAGCAAAGCCTCGACGCTATAGCATCATTTTTCTCATCAACATTTGGTATACTGGGTGACTTGTATATTGTCTTCATCCTGAGTATTTACTTTACAGCGACTCCTCAACTGTATAAGAGAAATCTGTTGTATATGATACCAGTCAGCAGGAGAGACAAGGCTAAGAGAATCATCGAAGAGATGTATGAAAATCTTGGAAAATGGATTGTCGGACAGCTTCTCGCCATGGTCATCGTGGCAGCTGCAACATCGATCACATTGAGCATCATGTGAGTTCCCTATGCGTTGCTCTTTGGTCTCGTTGCATGAGCCCTCAACTTCATTCCAAACTTCTGACCGCTGATCGCTATGATACCTACCGCTCTGGTAGCGCTCACTGTATCACCTGCACTTGCACTCTGAGTTATCATCGCATTCATCGTGATTCAAAATATTGAGGGAGAATTCCTGACACCGCTCATCCAGCAGAAAATGGTGAAGCTCTTGCCTGCAGCTATCATCTTCTTCCAGATCTTGATGACCATCATAGCTGGTGGAATCGGTATCGTTCTTGCAACGCCGTTGTTAGTGGTCGTCATGGTCCTGATACAAAGGCTCTATGTGAAGCCTGTTGCTGATAAGAAGTAATAAACAGATAATAAAAAACTCCCGAACAGGGAGTTTTTTTATGCTTAATAGATCGTCTTCACCTCTGCTCACTGATAGTAGTACTTGATGATGTCTTCTGCCTTTTCACCATTCTGCGCTTTCTTTGTAGCACCTTGTCCGCTGAGACCGACACCGTGTCATTCAAATGTCGTACATCCACTCTCGTCCAACACAGACTGGAGATATGGTGTGTCTGTCCATCCGTATTTCTCGCGTGCTGATCGGGTGAATCCTGGCGAACAATGGAAGTATGGAAGTATCGGCAAGATATCATTGTAGACAACGTACTGATCCTTAGTCGCATCCATCGCTATAGACCGGTTCTTTGATGTTCTCTCCCACGTGACACCGTTGTATTTCTGGAAGAAACGCGGGTCGTCGATCGCCTGATAAGCGGCTCATCTTGGCACCGAAGGATGCAGTGAACTTCAGCCGACATAGTACAATGCATACGCCTTTGCAAGCAAAGCCAGGACTTTTGTCTTTTCAATTGGTTCTCTGTCAGAAGCCTCCGCTATACCTGCAAGATATTGTTCCAGAGGAAGCGTGTTAATCACCGCGTACTGATTCACATATGCTCCGTCAATTTTCTTGATGTTCTGCTTTACGAGTGTCATCTTTCCTCTGTAGATACCATATTGTTTTTTAGATACTGCATCCGTAACAGTAATGGTCGAGTTCGCAGATGCCTGCATCGATATCATCTCCTCTTTCCGGGTCAATCCGTTTTTTTGTACCGTCAGCATACCATCACGTGAGGTTACCGTGATGGAAGTGAATGGCACATCAGACATACTACATGTCCCTGAACATACGAACGTCCACGACGATGAGAGCATGCTGGCATTGTGCAGGAGCACTGCCACATCTCTTTTCATCAGCACAGGCGCCATAGATGATGAGACCGTATTGCTGATCTTGGTGATAGCGTTTGGAGTCGTGAGAGGAAAGTTCTGCTTTCTCTGGGCAAGAAGCGAATTAACCGCAGCTGTCACTACAGGAGTTGTCACAGTCGACGGTGTCGTAACGGGTCTTGTCGCTGATGGCAATGATGGTCTTGCTGTCTTATCCTGCCATGCAAGGTCGATAGAAAACGTTATCTCTGCAGAACGTGATGCTGCTTTGATAGTGACAGTTCCTGGATTCATGACTCCTCACTTCTTTCTGACGCCGACAATAAGCTCTCCTCTGCGATACATACATCCGGCAAGAGTTACATTACCCTGCACGATCTGACATCTTGGCAGTGTCGTTCCCATGTGTGCCGTACGAGTACGAATAAGATGCACATCAGATGTTATTCCCAGCGCTGGGACCAAGGTCAGCTGAGTTTTCGTAGTATTCGGTGTGCTAGGAGCAGATGCTGCTGGAAGCGCGGGACGGCTTGGTTCCGATGCGCCGCCACTGGGAACAGGACTCGGTTTGACCGAGGGTGCAGTTATGGATGGATGTGCTGCAATATATGATGAGACTCATACCGCTATACGGTCACGGATGGCCGGGAGAAGCTTATAGAGATTTTCACCGGGACATGCTGTTGCTCCGACGTCTCTATGGCTTGCCACGGCAAAATTCTGAAATGTTCCTACATATGGAGCAGATGATATTTTTCTATGATAATCAACCATTTCCATCGGGTTGATCTTGTACTTTGCTGCCAATGCGGTACTTAGCTTCACCAGTGAGTCTATTTGGGCCTGCGTGGGCTTATCGGTCTGAAAGTTACCGATCAGTGCGATACCGACACTTGGCTGGTTATTCCAGGTAGCATGTGCTCCGACAACTCACTCTCCGCCGCTTCTTCCTTCATAGATCACGCCATTTGGTGAGATGACAAAATTATAACCGATATCACCCCGTCCGTTGGTGAACGCATGCGATCTATAGACGCCGCGAAGCATCGATTTCACGCTCTCTTCTGACATCAGCTTTGACATATCATTTACTGTATGATGCACAAGTATCTTTGTCTTATTGAAGACATACTCCTGCTTCCACCGCAATTTGTTGCCATTCTCCGTATCAACTACCATATCCAGCAAGATATCGCTGGGAAAATTGGCAAGTGCATGCTCACGGGAAATACGGCTTTTCTCTGCTTCCAGTTCAGCTCTCGCATGCTGCAGCTCTGTCATATATTTTTCGCTTTCCTCTGCTTGCCTTATCATTTCCTGATATTCCGCACGAGATTGATACTTCAGTGATTCGTCGGCTCACCACTGTGCGCGTGTAACGATATCCACTCATGGCAGCTCCCATCCGGCCGCACTTGTAAAGCTCGTTCCCCCTATGATGCATCATAATGTTACCAACAATACTCTTATGTGTTTCCTCATACCATACCTATTTAGAAATATAAACTCCGGCTTTTATATATTTATACTACAAAATCCATAATGTAATGCAAATCACTCACCATTGACATTGAACGTACGGACAAAATAATTATACACGTATCAAACGAATTCCGAATAAGTTATGTGACACTTATCTCTCACCACTTTTAATTATATGCATTTTCCTGATCATGTTTAACCATATCCATGGACACAGTCATTACTCTCTGCTGCACGCGATAGGCGACCTGAAAAATATCGCTAAGAAGATCAAAAGCCTCGGGCAGGAGGTGATGCCGATCAGCGATTACAATGGCATGTACGGAAGTATCCAGCACTATGAAATAGCAAAGAAGGAAGGACTAAAGCCTCTCATCGGTGCAGAGATATGTACCCATGCAGTGAGGGACGGGAAAACGGAAAAAGGTTGCTACATGACATTGTTGGCAAAGAACTATGACGGGTACCGTGAGCTGCTGGAAATCGTCTCTGCGTCACACACATGATCTACTGCATCGATCCCTTACTTTCCGATCGACAAGCTGAAGGGAAGAACAGACAACCTGATTGCCGTCGTCTGATGAGAGCAGAGCTATCTTGGACGGCTGATCCACCAGGGTGAAAATGCAAAGAAGATAGAAGAATTGATGGACATCCATCGCTCGCTTTTCCCTGCAGGTCAGTTTTTTCTGGAGATCACCGCACAATCATACACATCAGTCGTTGGCCTGAGAAAAGTTGATGCGTCTATCCTGTCACTGAGCGAGCATCTGTCTATCCCCTGCGTGATCGACAACAATTTTCACTATATTAGCAGCGATGAAAAGGATGCATTTGATATCGCGACCTGCATCAAAGACGGGAAACAGTACTACGAACATGGCAGAAAGAAGAAGGAAGGAGAACGGCATATCATGTCGGAAGATGAAATCATCAAGACAGCAGCTAAGAACGGTTATACAGAAGCACAGATCAACTGACGGATAGCCAACAACCAGACAGTCATCGATATGATCGATATAGTGATCCCGCTGCATCAGCTCCTCTTTCCCGCATATGAGAGTCCGGCTGATATCAAGGAATTATACGCAAAATTCACGAAAGAAACCGCCTAATCTGCAGGTGGTACTTTGACTTGCATTATGGCATATAATAGGTACCCTTATCTAGTTACTACTGGGTAGTAGCTTTTTTATCCACTTACCCCCCAATACCATGAACGATATGGATATGACAACTGAGGGAACTGAAGAAGTAAAGACTTCTGAAGGAACTGAAGGTGAAGCAAATGAAGACATGGCTGGTGCTGAAGGTACTGAAGAAGGTACTGAAGAAAACGCAGCGTAATTATTCATTTCATACTACCAAAAAACCCCGACTAGTCGGGGTTTTTTCTTATATACAACCATTGGTTATCAGTCCTTATACTTGTCCGATCAGCCGTTTGATGATCTCCTGCAGATGCTCCTTATCCAGCGGTATCGGACATTCATTGAGCTTTCTCCTGACAGCATTTGCATCCCGGCCCATATTCTTCATCGTCGCAACGATACTCTTGAAGAGCTTCTCATCGATATCTAACTTTTGGATATCACTCGAACGAAGACTTGCTTTGAGTTCTACCAGGAGTCTTTTGGCAGTTTTTGGTCCTACGCCCGGTATCTTCTGCACTGCCTTCACATCAAAGGTATCAATAGCTTTCTGTAGCTCCTTCTTATCGATCGCTGCAATAGCGAACGCCGTCTTTGGTCCAATACCCGATATCTTCATCATCTGCTCAAAGACGACTTTCTGGTCTATGGTATCAAATGCGAAATATGCGACTGTTTTGTGATTTTCATCCATGTAGGGAAAAAGGAACCAGGTTCCGGCCTTTCCAATTTTTCATGGCGCAGAGCCTGAGTGGGTGCCATTATACATCACATCTATACCAAAAAGCTCATTAGTAAGGTAAGTTTTCCCTCCGTGAACTTCTATCTGGCCTTTGAAAATATGCAGCATGTTTAACTCTAAGATTAAATAGTAGCATACATATACCTAAAACATGGTAAATTACAATAATCTTTCGCTAGAAGTGAAATAAGGATTATTTGACATAACATACCTTGTATGTATAATATATAATGTTTATTAATTACTATGCATATCATGAATCATCTCAAAAACTCCGTAGGTCAAAAACTACAAAAAGCTAAATCAAAGCTTAAATCTGTAGGTCTTGCAGTCGGAATCTCTGCAGCTGCAATGACAGCTCTCCAAAGCTGTGAAACACTATACGAACAGCAACAAAGAAAAGATCGGGAAAGCAGATACGATGGCAATAGTGACCCAGATAGATTTTCGCCTGAAAAGGAGGCATATATCATAAACCATAGAGAAATGTCAACTCAGTCAGCGTCAGAAACTGGTTATGATCATACTATCGAGTACCGAAGTGACCCAACACCTACTCTTTCTATTACTTATGATTCAGTCAAAAAAGATAAGAGATTCTTTACCTCTGGCAAAAAAATAGGACTCATAGATAGTACGACTGAAAAAAGATTGACTCCAGCAAAATATGATGAAATTATCGTAAATATGTCAAAAACATATGATGTTAGTACCGTTGCCCTGTATCGTATAGGTAAGAAATGGTGATTGATAGAAATTTCTAATGGGAAAGAAATAACATGAGCTCAGTTTGATAAGCTCTATTTTGGCCAGGGGGAACGAGGCGGATTCTTTTACTACAGACAATGAAAAAGATCACAATGAGAATATGGGTACGTAGACAGTGAAGCATGAAAGTTCGTGAAAAATAAGTCAGAATAAGCAATGTAAAAAACATCCGATAACGGATGTTTTTTAATATCATTTATACGTCGAGTTCCTTCACGTTCTTTGCATGCGTCAGGATGAAGTGCTTTCTTGACATCACGTCCTCACCCATAAGGATACGGAAGAGTTTGTCTGCTTCTTCAGCATCTTCTACCGTCACCTGAAGCATCTTTCTCTTAGTAGGATCCATTGTCGTTACCCGGAGCTGTTCAGGATTCATTTCACCGAGACCCTTATAACGCTGGATGTCGTACTTTTCCTCTTTTTTGAAACCGTATTTCTTGAGTGTCTTATCGATATCCTGATCTTCCGGCGGATAGATATACTGCTCTTTCTTCCCCTGCTTGAACTTGAAGAGCGGCGGCACGGCGATAAACAGATGTCCGTTCTCGATCAGCGGTCTCATATATCTGAAGAAGAATGTCAGGAGAAGCGTTCTGATATGTGCTCCGTCGACATCGGCATCCGTCATGATCACGATCTTGTCGTAACGGAGTTTCTCTTCGTCGTACATATCCTTAAGACCCGCTCCGATAGCGGTGATGAGCGCCTTCACTTCGTCGTTACCCATGATACGCTGCACCATAGCCTGCTCGGTATTGAGGATCTTACCCTTGAGCGGGAGGATCGCCTGGAAATTACTGTCGCGGCCTTGCTTTGCAGAACCTCATGCACTGTTACCCTCGACGATGAACATCTCAGTGCCTTCTCTTCCGCGCTTTGAACAGTCTGCGAGTTTCCCTGGGAGTACTCCTCCTGCGAGGACGTTCTTTCTGAGGACGGTCTCGCGGGCAAATTTTGCTGCGAGTCTTGCTCTGGCAGAAAGCGTGATCCTTTCAAGGACTGCGTTGAACTCCTCCTCATTTTCTGCAAAGTGCTTCTTGAGGTAGGCACTTACGATTTCCTCTACCTCCTTCTTCACGTAACTGTTACCGAGTCTTCCTTTCGTCTGTCCCTCAAACTGCGGCTCAGGGATCTTCACCGTTACGATCGCGTAGAGACCTTCCGTAATATCTGATGGCTGGAACTCACCGATCTTATTGTCGATTTTCCCTTTGGCTTTTGCGATCTCATTGATCACATCAACCAGTGCATTCTTGAAACCTACAACATGTGTACCTCCATCGTTTGTTGTAATATTATTCACAAATGAGAGAATATTGTCGTTGCTCGAGTTCACATACTGGAATGAGATCTCCACCATGACGTCATTACCTTCTTTCGCGACATAATGAAGAGCTGAAAGCGGCTTCTGGTCGTCAACGAGATTTCTGAGCCGCGTCTTGATACCCCCTTCGTAGTAGTATCTTTCTGCCTTGCCAGTAGCCTCATCAGTGATCGTAAATGTTACACCTGGTGTGAGGTATGCAGCATATCTCATACGGCTCGCGAGGGTCTCATAATTGTATTTTGTCGTTTCAAAAATAGTATCATCAGCAAGAAATTCGATAGTGGTACCGTGTTTGTCGGTATCACCGATCACCTTTAGTTCACCCACCGGCACACCGCGCTTAAATGAAAGCGTGTGGATTTTTCCTTTCTTGTAGACCGTACCCTTCAGCTCTGTTGAAAGCGCATTTACCACTGAAGCACCCACACCGTGGAGACCTCCCGAAACCTTATACGCACCTTTTTCGAACTTACCTCCGGCGTGAAGCACCGTGAGAACTGTCTCAAGACCTGACTTCCCTGTCTTCCCTACAATATCGATCGGGATACCACGTCCGTCATCCTCCACTTTGATCCATCCGTTCTTATGGAGTGTCAGAGAGATATTTTTACAGTGTCCGCCAAGTGCCTCATCGACACCATTGTCCACTATTTCATATACTAAGTGATGAAGACCTCTGATATCAGTCGATCCGATATACATACCTGGTCTCTGTCTAACCGGCTCTAAACCCTCAAGAACCTTAATCTGGGATGCGTCATAATCCTGTTTTTTTGCTGTCATATCTTAGGAAAAACGAATAGTTAAAATTTTTGTTGCATGACTATAGTAATAGTGAAAATGATTGCAAAGGCAATGCGAAGAAATGGGATTCTGAAACTAAAAAAGATTTCTTGACTTATTGCATATTGGGACTATCATATCACTATATTTACTCCATACCACATGCCCATGGCTAAGGAAAGGAAAAGGCTGATCGCACACCCATCAGCATGAAAGAACGCCCCTGTAACACCCGATAAAGAGGTCGTAGCTATCCAGCAGCGCCTTGGCAATCCGACGACGATAGACGCTTTGCTGGTGGCACTTCAGGGCAAGCCTGATGAAATTTCGCAGATGACTGACAACGACAAGACAAATACCGTCATACTCGCGTATAAGCTAAACAGAGGTCCTCGTTTGCGTCTTCCGCTTACCGAAGACCAGATAAGAAAGGAGATTATAGCTATTCTCAGCAAGAAAACAGCATAACACATCTCTTCTTCCGAAACATATTTTCATTGACTTATAAGTGCATCTATATATAATACCCATACATCAAAACAGAAAAAAATGGGTATATTTGATAAATTATTTAAAAGAAAAAAAACAGAGAAAGCTCTTTATGAAGAGGCGTCTCCTGCTCTGCCGGAAGAAGTGATCCCGGAAATGGACTATGCGCTTATCCGGACAATACGCGCCAGCGGATTGAACGATGAGCAAATCCTGCACAGCGACTTCGATGAAGTCCAGTCATTACGGGAAGCAGCTGCGATGCTCCTTGAAACATATCAAGGCAAAACGTTTGTCATCTACTACAGTGATATGCCAAGCGGCGGCGCAAGAAACACAGCACAGTATCTTCGGATGCTCTTCTTGCATGCGGGAAAAAAAACAGAGATCATACCTGCATCATGGCTTACACTCGAATTCCAATCGCACACCAGTGATGAGTACTTACGGAAGAACGCAAAAGAGTCGTTCGGCGAACGATGCGCTGTATTCATCACCCACGAGCACAACATCAGCCGCTATGCGCGTGTTCAATTCAATCTCTCCAAAAGCTTCAGACCGGCAAAAGGAATTACATCCCAGGGCAAGCTTATCTGAGTTCGCCAGCGGATCACCCAATGAAAAAATCCCATCGTTTTCGATAGGGATTTTCTTTTTATTATTTCTGTTACTCATCACACCATTTCTTCATTATTTTTTGTAACAGCATAACAAATGTCCACCGGATTTTCCATTTACGCATAGACTTCTATTCTCATTTTTTTATAAAGGGACAAACAGAAAAATAAGTCCGCAATAATTTTCACTTTAGTTTGAGGTGCAGAAGCCGTATGGATATTTTTGAATTCGAACTGCGTTACCTTTCGTACGCGTGAATGAGAAGAAGACTCGAGCTCAATCAATGGTCAGACCAGGATATTTTCACTATGGTGCAAATCACTGACAAAGGTCAATTGACGAAAAAACTGACGGAAACCACTCCTGCAGAACTCAAGGAAATCACGATATTGACGTATACTGACGACAAGAAAAAGATCATCGAAAAGAACAAGGAAGTAATGCACGGTGACATCTCCATCGCAGATTATATCGAACGTCTTGAGTATGAACTTAAGGTGGTGAAAGAGATGTGATATAACACCTACTTCCTTATCGTCCAGGACTTCATCAACCGGTCAAAGACAAACAATATTTCTGTAGGTCCGTGACGCTGATCAGTTGCATGATCACTCATGGCATATTTTACCGGCATCACGGATGTTGATCCGTTCCCGTACGAACTTCTCTTCGAAAGGTTCCTCAATCCTGCCCGCGTATCGATGCCCGATATCGACGTCGATTTTGAGGATGTTCAGAGAGATAAGGTTGTGGAATATGTTTCGCAGAAATACGGGCATGATAAGGTGGCGCATGTAGGAACATACATGACGATGGCTGCACGTGCTGCATTCAAGGACGTTGCGAGAACAATGGGTATACCGTTTGACAGATCAAATTTTATCGCCTCACTCATCAACGAAAAAAGTATCGCTGAGTCGATGAAGGCAACGGAAGACCTGCGTAATATGTATGACAATGATCCTATCATCAAAAAGACATTTGATGAGGCGATCAAACTCGAGGGAACCGTAAGGGGGACATGAGTCCATGCGTGCGGTATCATCATTGCACCGGAAAAAATCACTCACTACACGCCGGTGCAGCATCCGCCGAAGCCACAGTGAAAGGCATGAGCAGAACCAGTGCATAAGGAACTCGTCACCCAGTACGAAGGTCATGATCTTGAAGATATCGGTTTGCTCAAGATGGACTTCCTCGGTCTCAGAACGCTGACACTGATCAAGAACACGATGAAGATCGTAAGGGCGAAATATACAAAGTCAGGTAAAAAGATGCCAAAGCTCTTCGAAGATTATTTTGCGACGATGGTGTTTGATCCTCCGCTGGACGACAAGAACACCTTTGAAAGAGTGCTGCAAAAAGGTGACACATCATGAGTGTTTCAGTTTGAATGAGATGGTATCAGAAATTTTCTTGTAAAGCTAAAACCAACTGACGTCAATGATATCATTGCGATGGGTGCGCTGTACCGTCCGGGTCCGATGGAATTCATCCCTAGATATATTGATAGAAAGCATGGGAAAGAAGAAAAGGAGTATATGCTTCCGGAACTTCGGGATATCCTCGTAAAAAAATATGGCGAGGAAACCGCGGAAGACGAGAAAAGAAAAATGTTTGAAGACCTCGATCCGATTCTTGGCCTGACCTATGGTATCGCAGTCTATCAGGAACAGCTGATGTTCCTCGTACAGTCGATGGCATGATTTTCACTTGCAGAAGCGGACAATCTCAGACGCGGTATCGGTAAGAAGATCAAGGAAGTCATCGAACAGATCAAAGGACAGTTCGTCGAGAAAGCGGAGACATTTAGGCAATACAAACCGGAAACCAGCACATGGGTGTACGAAAAGATGATCGAGCCGGCAGCGTTCTACTCGTTCAACAAATCGCATTCGGTGACATACGGTATGCTTTCGTATCAGACTGCATATCTCAAGGCAAACTACCCTATCGAATTTAATGCAGCACTGCTGAGGTCGGTGGAAGAAGACACCGAGAAGCTCAGTAAATTCATCAACGAATTAAAACTCCAGTGATATAAAGTACTGCCGCCGCACATCAACGAATCATTCACGCATGTAGCAGCTATCAACGATACTATCAGACTTGGTTTTCAATGTATCAAATGAGTCGGAAGTGATGTCAGTGAAACCATAGAACAGGAAAGAAATACAAACGGTCAGTTTACCGGACTTGAAGATTTTCTGACAAGGTGCCAAGGCATCATCAATAAGAAGACATTGGAATCGCTTGCGAAGGCAGGCGCATTCAATGGGTTTGCGGACCGTAAAACAGTCCTTGCCAACATCCCCCGCATCATCGAATGGACAAAGATGTCGAGCGCTGAGTCATCAGCCAACAGTCTTTTTGCCATGGCAGCGGTGAAACCGGCACTGCAGCTTGATAAGACGGAAGAAAGCACGAAGATGGAAAGACTTCTGACCGAGTACGAAGTATTCAAGACGTTTGTTTCCGGACATCCGTTCGACGGACTCTACCCGTTTATCAAAGGACAGTACTCACTCATCAGCATGTTCAAGAACTACGACAAGGAGACGCCTTTTGGTAATGTGAAGATCCTCTGCTATGTGAAGAATATCCAGAGAGCGAAGAAGAAATGATTTTTCATGGCTGTCGAAGACATCTCTGATGAGATAGAAATATTTATGAAGGAGACACTGGACATACAGAAGTTTGATATCCTGATGATCGAATGACGGAAAAACAAGTCGCTCAAGATCAGCAAGATCGTAAAGACATCGCTGGAACAGATCGTCGAGGCAGCGAAGAAAGCAGGAAAATACAACGACGAGACCGTCAGTGAGGTAAAGGTCACAAGACTCGGACTCAGCGGGTTCAGCGGTAGTGACCTCGAAGACGAGCTGGTCGACACCGAGACCGGTGAAGTGATCAAGATCGAGGATGCAGAAAAGCTTGATAAAAGCCTTCAGAAGGAAGACGATGAGGGTGATGATGAAAACACATCGGTCTCATCATCATGAACAGCTGCAGAAAAACAGTCCAATGGCGGATGAGATATGACAAATAATGAAGTCATGTGACCCCATCACTTTGCACTCCCTGACAATCCGTCACTGCTCCATCTGATAGCGCAGGTCGTCCAGGAGCATCCCGGCGAACATAAGGTCACCATCGGTTCGATCGAAAGACAGCTCAATCCTATGGGAATAGAAAGGCTACGTTCACTTTTATACTAGCATCCGGCCGACACAAAAAGCATGTTAACAAAAAGAAATCGAATAGCTCTCACCACGATCATCGGCGGCACGCTCGGCGCTGGTCTTTTTGGTGTTCCGTATGTATTCGCACATGCAGGGGTCATGCAATGAACGCTCTGGACAATCCTGATAGGCGCGATACTGATCATCCTCAATCTCCTCCAGGCAGAGGTCACGCTGAGTCTGCCGGACAGATTGCGTCTCCCTGGTATGATGCAGAGGCTGCTTCCGAAACGCCGATGATTTATCGGTGTGTTCACTGCATCGCTGCAGTACGTGATTGCCTTATTTGCGTATATTTCTCTTGCAAGCATCTTTGTCAACATACTGCTCTGACCAACCTATGAGATACATCCTGCAATTATCGCTTCGCTCTTTGCATTTGGTATGGGACGGCTGATCTATAAAGGCGTAGACGGCATAAAAAAATATCAAAAAATGATTCTTGCCGTATTTCTCATCAGTCTCCTGCTGCTGATTGCCTACAGCTTTTCTGTCACAACCTCTATTCATTTTCTCGTGGCAAACAAAGCATATCGATTTCTTCCTTATGGTGTTCTCATTTATGCGCTCAACAGTGTCACATCAATCCCTGTGCTGGAAGACATTCTCGGGAAAGAGAAAAAGGATCTTCCGTATATCATAGTTATCGGAGGGGTGATCTGTCTGTGTGTCGTACTGATACGGGGATGGGCAGTGGTCGGTGTATCATGAGCAGCAACCTCTCCTGATGCACTTTCATGACTGCAGCTGTTCCTTCCATCACCAATTGTTAAACTGAGCGGCCTCATCGGCCTACTTGCGCTTATTTCGCCTCATCTGATCATTGGAGAGCACCTGTTTGAGACCTTGCAGCAGACCTATCGTTTCAATAAAATTGACGCGCGGACTATTGTTGTGCTTATACCCCTGCTTGCGTACATCTATATACAAAGTGATTTTGTCGGTACCATATGATTTTCATGAGCGATCTTCAGCTGACTTACGTGCATTTTAGTAGGAATCATGAATCTTATCCTGCACCAGAAACACGGCAAAAATGAAACGCACGTACTTCCTTATAATAAGGTATTCTCGTATATTATCATTGGTGTCTTCTCACTTGGCATCATCTATGAGTGTCTGAAACAATTCATCTTGTAATCGCCTTGCAAATGGCGATATATTTGCTAGTATACTGCTGACAAACAGTGGATTTATTTTGTAACCCGCACGAATATGACGTTGAGAAAACTGAAATGGGGAGTTATCGGGTTTGCACTTGGTCAAGCCGCAGTACTCTGGTATAAAGATAAGAATTTGCAAAAAAAGGTAGCAAAGGCTCCTACTTTTGGTCAGAAGGCAAAGATCTTTTTTGACGGATGGGTAGGAACAAATAAAGAGATCATAGAAGATGTAAAGACATTTGACTATGAAGGAACACGGGAAGAAGTGAAGACATTCTTCCAGAAAGAAGTAACGATGATCGAAGAAAAGATGGCTGAATTCGAAGCGAAAGTTGCCGAGTGGAAAGAGAAAGCAAACGAAGTTGCACATGCGAAAGCTGAAGAGATCGGAGCACTCCTCCAGGACCGTCTTGCAGAGATTCAAGGACAGCTTGAAGGTAAGCGGAATGATGTAAATGAAAAGTACCAGGTGGAAGAGAAAGTAAAATCTCTCCAGAAGCATTATGACCAGCTGAGAAAACAGCTGAATAAATAGGTTTTATCTTGTCATAGCACTATAAAAGACAATGCTTTTTGATTTCCAATCATACGTGGCTGAGCTCAGAGAAAAAGATGAGAAAAAAGAGACAGTAGAGAAATACGAGAAATTTTTCGGAACGATACAGGGAGACATCAAGGATCAGCTCTGGTATAAAGAGTATGTGAGTAAATTCTCACCTATGTCATATCTTGTTCCTGAAGAGATTAAGGATGACTTTGACTGGGATATGCTTATCCAGCTTGTGGCTGCTTCATTCAGTTCTGATGGTGTTTTTGACAGTCAGAACGAAAAGCCGCAGCCTGACTTCGTGATCTCTGTACAAAGCGGCGATCAGGTGGTAGTGAAAAAAGTGTCTGAGCTTTGGGGATTCCAAATTCTCAGGCTCTTCGAGATCTACATCGAGGAACAGATGAATCTGCAGATCCTTATCGAAGAAGACGAAAAGGAGAAGGAGGCTATCCTCGCACAGCGCGAATCGAGACTCAACAGATGGAAGCTTGTCTACAATCAGGAAGAGACACACGTCGCTTCACAGAAAGCAGAAGCAGAGAAAGAAGAGAAACTATGAGATCTTTATAATCAACTCTAAATCATATGGGATGAGATGCATAGAGAAAAGCCTCCGCTGGTCGGAGGCTTTTTTGTTATTGAAAATTGTACCGAGAACTCTACACTTTCAGAACACTAAAACGGCATATATATGATACACATCTTTGTTAAGAAACAAATTCTTCTGATTGTGTGGCCGTTTCTGGTGCACAGTTCAGGAAATATCATGGGCGTAAAAGGATTACGTGCATGCAGCCCTCTACCAGGAGTGGTGATTATCGTCAATAAGCATGTTGTTGATGATACAATACTCATGAATCATGAACACATCCACTTCGCGCAGGCGAGAGAACTCTGGTTCATAGGTTATCCATATGTCTATCTGAAGGAGATCATACGAAACAGAATACGCCGTCAGCTTTCTACGAATAACGCATACTATGCCAATCGTTTGGAGTATGAGGCCTATATTCATCAGACAGATATGCGCTATCTTCATACCCGAAAGAAGTTTGCATGGAAGGGTTTTCGAGGAAAAAAGAAGAAGAAAATCCTCTATATTGACGGAGAACTATTCGAGGTCACTGGTAAAGACACTACAAAATTACAATTTACTGTATTTGGACAAGAATGAAGCAGCCCTGTATACAGAGCTGCTTTTTACATATACTACACATAATCACATAAATCTGTCAAATACCGAATACCCAAAAAAACAGTAAGGAAATGCAGTGTTTTAGGCGTTTTCCCTTTGCAAACCCCTATCAAATCCCTATATTGAAAAGGTTACACAAAGCGCCCGCGGCTGTAATCCGGGAAAATTTTTAGTTATTGTTTTTCGTCACGAAATGGCAGAAAAAAAAGAACAAAATGAAGTAAACGAGCCGGTAGCCGAGCAATTGACGCCGCACTCGATTGAACAGGAAATCACACAATCATATATCGACTATGCAATGTCGGTGATCGTTTCACGTGCCCTGCCGGACACGAGAGACGGTATGAAACCGGTAATCAGACGTATCCTCTATGCTATGCACGACATGGGACTCACCCATCTTGCAAAATACAAGAAGTCTGCATCGGTAGTCGGTGAAGTACTTGGTAAATACCATCCGCATGGAGACTCATCAGTCTACGAAGCGATGGTAAGACTTGCACAGCCATTCTCACTCAGATATCCTCTCGTTGACGGGCAAGGTAACTTCGGTTCAGTCGATGGAGACGGAGCTGCAGCGATGAGATATACGGAAGCAAGGCTCACAAAGCTCGCTGAAGAGATGCTCGAAGACATCGATCAGGATACCGTAGACCGGAGAGACAATTACGACCAGTCGCGTAAAGAGCCAATTATGCTCCCCACAAAATTTCCTCACCATCTGTGTAATGGTACGATGGGTATTGCGGTAGGTATGGCGACCAATATGGCTCCGCATAACCTTAGTGAAGTGATAGATGCATGTCTGATGCTGGTAAAAAATCCTGAAGCAACCATCGATGACATTATGGAGATCATCAAATGACCGGACTTCCCTACCGGGGGCATGATGTACGATAAAGAACATATCAAAGCAGTCTACACGTCAGGTAAAGGAGGTATCACTGTCAGAGGTAAAACGCATATCGAAGAACAGAAAGGCGGAAAGATCATTGTGATCGATGAAATTCCATTTCAGGTAAACAAATCAACACTCGTCTCAAAGATCGGTGAACTCGTCGTAGACAAGAAACTCGAATGAGTGACGGATATCCGTGATGAATCAGACAGAAACAGGATGAGGGTTGCCATCTACCTGAGGAAAGGTCAGGAGACAGGAAGCATACTCACGAAGCTCTTCAAGTACACAGAGCTGCAGTCAAACTTCAACGTGAACAACGTAACACTTATCGAAAAAGGTATCCAGCCAAGACTTCTCAACATCAAGGATCTCCTTGTCGAGTTCGTTGAGTTCAGAAGATCAGTTGTCTACAGAAGGTCAGTCTTCCAGCTTGGAAAAGCAAAGGACAGGCTGCACATCCTCGAAGGTCTGAAGCGTGCTATCGATATCCTCGATGCAGTGATCGCAGCGATCAGAAAATCAGCTGATAAGAACGAGGCAAAAGAGAAACTGATGGGGAAAGGCTTTGACTTCACTGATGTGCAGGCTGAGTATATCCTCCAGATGAGACTCCAGTCACTCGTTGGTCTCGAGATCCAGAAGATTTTGGAAGAGATCGCAGAGAAGAAAGCACTCATAGAATATCTCGAATGAATCATTAACGACCCGAAGAAACTTGATAAGGTCGTGACCGATGAAATGACATACATCAAGAAGACATACGGCGACGAAAGAAGAACAGAACTCGTCGGCGATGGAGACGCTGCCAACCTTAGCGGCAGCATGAAAGAGCTCCTCAAGGCAGAAGATGCAAAGAAGGAAGATGTCATTCTCCGGATCGGTGCTGACCATTCGTTCCGTATCCTCTACCAGTCAAGAGTCAATGTCCTTCCCGAGGACACTATCGAGCTTGTTTACACCCATAATCAGGACAAGCTGATTGTTATCACCGATAAGGGTGAACTCGTGATCCAGAGACTGAAAGATATCGGTTCTCACAATATGAAGTCTGCTGCGGTCAACCCGGCAGAACAATGGGGACTCAAAGGTAATATTGTCTTCTGTAGCTCTATGCTCCACGACTACAAGGAACTTGTCTTCCTCACATCACACAACAACCTCAAGAAGATCGATAAAGAGCTTCTCCTCTCGTTCAAGAAATTCCCGACAACCGTGATGACCCTCGCGGACAAAGAGAAGATCATCGCTGTTGAGGCTGTGAGAACAGGAGATAAGATCGGTATCGTTTCACAAAGAGGTTATCTCTCACTCTTTCCGGAAGATGGTGTCAGACCAATGGGTAAGACAGCCGGTGGTGTAAAAGCGATCACCGTAGAAGAAGATGACGCTCCGGCCGCTATCCTTATATATAAGGACGAGCCATTCATTATGATTAATGGTACAAACTCTGCAAAGATGATCGCAGTCGAAGACCTCGTATTCGGTAAGTCACAATTTGGTAAACGCGGAGGTAAAGTCGTACAGGTTGCTGAGATCGAAGGAAAAGACAAAATTACCGGCGGTATCGCGATGGTCGAAGGTTCGGTGAGAATCAAGCTCACTACAGGCGAACTCAAGACGATCCATTCAGACAAGGTTCTCCTCGATATGCCGGACACGCCTATGGAAAAGATCGTGACCGGAACTATCGAGCGTATCTATAGACCATGGGAAGAGAAAAGCGAAAACATGGCATGGAAAGAAGAAAGGAAAGCGGAGACCAAGGCAGAAAAGAAAGCCGATGCAGAAGATGACGCAGAATAATTATCATCACCATATGAAAGAACTCCTTGCCTCATGCAGGAGTTTTTTTATACTTTCAGTATTTAGCAGTAATTAGCAGGGATGGCTCCGGCGATGAATGAGTTTTTTGATATAGGTAGAATGCCTCCTGGCCTTTGACTTCTATGGTTTCCTATTTCATTAAGTAATATCCAAACAAAGCAACTTCCCCAGAAATGTCTTGAGTATATGGAGATATTTTGAAAAAAACCTGAAAACCAAAGATTAGATAGTGGGATTGGGCTGCATTTCACATATACAGATTTTTTGTATCTCTACAATACTGCTACCACAAGCGAAGTAAAAAATAAGTATATGAATTTAGAAATTGATCATAAAAATGGTTTTCTTAAATTATTGAAGCAAAAGAAAGAGTACTCACCTTGATTTTTTTCGTTTAGCGTACGAAACCAGCATTATCTAGATATCAAATGATGATTGCATTTCCTAGAAGCATTAAGAAAATTGAGAAGTATTTACGATAAGGATATTCTTTTTCAGAAATATATGGCAGAAGATGCAAAGCTATTCGATAAGGAATTGACTGAGAATCAAATTCAGTTCTTTCTAGAAGAACATCTTATGCTCTATCTTGCAGCAAAGGGCATGATATGATTCCCACAGAATGATTATATTAGAGACAGACAAGACCGATTTCTCTGTTGTTATCCTTGACCAATGATGAAACATTGGGCTTACATTTTACAAAAGAACTTCTTTGATCTTCATAATCCTAAGAATATATACGAACAATGTGTCTATAATACTGAGAAGAAGATTCTCTATGATGTGAAACGCCTTGACCTTGAAACTTATAATTACGAATAATATTTAGCCTTAATGAGTAACTAATGATCGCTATTTTCGGACAAGGAAAGATAGGAGAACCATTACAGAAACTTCTCGCCCATTTCGGCATCGAGTCAAAAGCGATCGACTACAACGCATGGGATGAGGAGCTGTTTGCTAGTGCGGAGCAGATCATCGTCCATCAGGCGGTCAAGCCGGACAGTGATATCTATACCAAATATGGTGCAAAGACGATCTCTGAACTCAATTTCATCGGACAGCTCCTCAAGAAGCAGTCACGGGGTGACAACCTGCACTTTATCGGTGTGACTGGTACCGACGGAAAGTCAACAACCTGCTATGTGATGTATGAGCTCCTGAAAGGTCTGAACACCGGACACCATATCCGGCTCAGCGGAAACTTTGACGAATCGATCACGACGACAATCAACCATATTATCGAAGGCAATCTCACCGAACAGAAGCATATCATTGTCACCGAACTTTCATCGTTCCTCCTCCACGGACTGGAAGATCTCCAGTTTGATTATAGCGTCCGGACAAACATCTCACCCGATCACCTCAACCGGCATCCGGATATGAAACATTATGTAGAGACAAAATACAGACTTTTCACGCATACCACCAAGGAAATTTTCACAACCAAGGGCGTCATGGATGCATTGAGCGAGTTAGGTATATCTCAGACGCATACTGCTCCATTGACGATCTACCACAATGACTATCCGCTGACCCATACACAGTTTGTTGGTGCGCATAATGCCGGCAATCTTCAGGTATGCTATCTGGTCGTGGAAGCGCTTGTAAAAGACTTTGGTATAGCAGTATCGCACGAGACAATACAGAAAGTGATGAATGAGATAAAGCCGCTTGAGCATAGGATCCAGCTGATCAATGAGAAGCAAGGGATCAAATTCTACGACGACAGCAAATCAACAAGCTCGCAGTCACTGAAGGTCGCGCTTGAAGCATTTCCATGACCCATTGTGCTGATTGCCGGCTGATCGGATAAATGAGATAATTTCTCTGCTCTTGCTGAGCTCATGAAGCAAAGACTCGCCTACGGTGTCTTTATCGGCACTACTGCAAACCAGTTCATGCAGATTGCTGAGACAAAAAGCATCGAGCATACGAAGGCCGGCAGCATGGAAGAAGCGGTGAAACTGGCATACGAATATGCAACATCTCATCGTATCCCGGTCATCCTTCTCAGCCCTGGCTGCGCCAGTTTCGACATGTTCAAGGATTATCTTGATCGTGCGCATCATTTCATCGATGCAGTGAACGGACTGACATAAATAATCCGCAGATACAAAAAAGTGCCCTCAGGCACTTTTTATTTAATATGAATTAGAATCAGGTGAATACTCGTAGATCATGGGTGAATAAGCTCAGCACCAATTGTATGATACACCCGCGAGCCGGTAGTATTTGTATTGCTTCACGCCGCATCTGTCAGGATCGTTCTTATTTTCCAGCTGCGTAGTCAGGTCATAGGTACGACCTCCGTTAAAAGCATCACTATACGCATAGACATAATTTCCCGTCTCGTAAGGATAATACGCCCGGCTCGATCATATTGCACCTCTGTTGAGCGGGTCGACAGGGATAGATGTCATGTAAGCGGTCATACCGCTTATCCAAGGCTGTGTCTGTGTGCTTAGCACCCGATGGTCAGCATCATATGTCTGAGTCGGTGATGTGCTGTTCTTGGGGATAGGATACTTAGTATAATCTATCATGTATATCTCCAGCGCGCTGTGGATCTGTTTGAAGTCAGCCTTACGTTTCGTATCTCTTGCTCTCGCCTGTACTGCCTGCAATCTCGGCACGAGTGCCGCTGCCAAAATGCCGATAATCACAATGACGATCAGCATCTCTATCAGCGTAAATGTACGAACCATCATTTTCATAAAGGTTTTTATAATAGAAAAAGAAGTGCATGCAAGGCAAAACACTTCTTTTCATGTAGTAATGTATGTTATCTATGTTCTGTCTCCCACTTGAGCAATCTGATGAATGCGGTAATCATACCGTCCTTGACGCTTGATTTCCATTTCAGATTGTAGTTTCACCGATTGTAATATTCGTTCGTCGCTCTCAGTGGCCACGCGTTGATGCTGCTTCCGACACTGTTATAGAGAGCTCCTTGTGTCTCCAGACTTTCGATATCCCGGAGTTTATAGGTAAGTACGATCTTGCGATCGGGATTGTTTCTATGATACCAGTCATGCTTCTTGCGTGAGAACGCAATGAAGTCCACGATCGCCTGCTCAAGCTGAGCATCGCTCAATGGTCCCGGAGTATAATGGCTTGAAACGATCTGGAACGGACCGTCACCATTTGCCGGATTTGACGTACGACAGCTTCCTTCCATAAACCATGTAGCAAGGATAAGTGCTGTCGGGAAATTATGTTTCTTTGCAATGGTATTCACCATATCAAACTTCTCTACACACCGCTGCAGTCTTGTTTCGAATGGGTCTCCTTGGAGTTCACTTCCATATGCAGAAACAAATGACTCTTTAAATGCACGTGTATTTGCATCTGTTGCGAGTGCTAACTGATTGTGCGTGTGTTCAAAGACGTTCTTCATGATCGCCTGTTTTCTGGGATCAGCAGCGAGGCTGTCCACCAGGGTGCTAAATTTCGTTGCAGCTTTTTCGATAAACTCCGGTGATCTTGACGTATCGCTGATAGACTTATCTACCTGACGGTTGAGTTTCCAGGTGAGATTCTTGTCATAATCGGTCAGATTGTACCCAAGAGCATACCCATAAAAAGCACTGATTACTATTCACGTTGCTATAACAATTTTCCCGTAATGTAACATGTAACCATAACAGTAATAAAAGACTACTGGATAAACGCGCTAGGAAAGACAAATTTCTTTATAGCTGTCACTCCGACGGTTTTATCGTTGTAGGTTGCCTGTGAGCTGATATTGGTGAAGTTTCCCACAAGCAGCTGAGCCGCGTCATCGCTTTTGAGGCAATATGATACAGCAGAATGTGCAGTAACCGGATTACTGAGGATGAGCCGGTGGCTCGGAAGAAGCAGTTGCTGTCCGAACAGATTTGAAACACTTGGGGCAGTGATGACCTGGTTTGCCGTGATCTGGCCAAATGGACCCTGACCAGCGTCATATAAGTACGCTTCAAGGCTTCCGCCACTCATCGTTACATCAAAACCAAAGCTTCCAAGCTTATCGTAATCCCCATGCTGAACGGGTGCAAACGATATGTTAGCACCGTCTCCTCTATCATAAAACAGCGGGAAAGCGCTGCTTGATCCTGGGGTCAATCTTATCATATCTGCCGGATTGCAGACCTGATTTGAGAGGCTGCTTACCGAATTGTTGATGCTTTGTCCCTGCGATACGATGCGTCCCTGCAGCTTACAGAGTCCCTTTGAAGCGCAGTCCTGATAGTAGTTCGCCTGGATAGTTGTCTGTGAAAGATCGTGCTGAAATCCGTAACCGCGTACATTCCCTTCGGTAAGGAGGGTCTCTAACCCACCGCGTGCCATATAATAGGCCTTGTAATAGTTATCCAGGATGCTGCTGCTGGTCAGAAAGTGCTTTACAAACTGTAAAGTCAGCAGAGCCAGGAGTCCTGACGCTACCATAAGAAGCAGTACGACTATCGTGATATTTCACCTTTTGGGGTGACACGATGAAAGAGTCATCTAGGATTTAGCGATATCATAAAATTTTTGTATTTCACCTTTGAAAACCAGCTCGACATCGCCTACCTGGCCATTTCTATTTTTTCTTACCAGGACATCAGCAGTACCTTTTCTGTCCGTGTCCGGATCATAATACTCGTCTCTGTAGAGCATGATAACACTATCAGCATCCTGCTCGATGGCTCCCGACTCTCTGAGGTCAGAAAGCTGGGGTTTTTTGTCCACACGAGCCTCTACATTACGAGATAGCTGCGAGAGTGCAATAATAGGGATTTTTAGCTCTCTTGCAAGGACTTTTAGCCCGCGAGATATCTCTGAAATCTCCTGTACTCTGTTGCCCGCAAACTTGCTTCCTGCCCCGCTCATGAGCTGTAGATAGTCAATAATGACCATATCCAGGCTTCCGCGCTCAATTTTGATCTTTCTGAGCTTCGATTTGAGCATCGGGATGGTCGCTCCGCCCTGGTCGTCGACGAAAATACTTGATTCTCCAAGTTTTTCCATCGCCTCCCCCAGCTCTGCAAAATCTGACTCATTGAGCTGACCTTTCTGCATTCTGGACATATGGATCTCTGAAACCGCAGACAGAAGCCTATCCACGATTTGCTCCGCACCCATTTCGAGCGAGAAAAATGCCACCGATTTGCCATGCTTCAGTGCAGCATTGAGCAGGATATTCAGAGCAAATGCTGTCTTACCCATGGCAGGACGGGCAGCAAGCACCACCAATTCGCCCGGTTTGAACCCATTTGTATAGTCGTCCAGTTTCGCATATCCGGACATGATCTTGTGTTCATTGATCTTATCAGGGTTATCTACCAGCTCCATATGCTCTTCCACACGCTGCTCAAGAATCTCCTTAATATGCTTTGTGGAGTCAGACATATCGAACTGCGTCAGGTCAAAGATACGTTTCTGGATGCTGTCCACGATCTCCAGTGTGTCTTTCTGCTCGTACACATCACCGATGATCCCCTGTGACGCTTTCAGGATGCTTCTCAAGACCGACTTTTCTTTCACCAGCTTTGCGTACTCCCCGGCAACAGCTGTAGTCATCACTGCAGTTGATATCTCGTAGAGATAGTCATTTCCGCCGGCCATATCAAAAGTCTGCTTTTTGACAAGTGAGTCAGCGAGCGTCACCATATCGATGGTCTTACGCTGTCACCGAAGCTCTCTCATACCATCGAAAATCATCTGATGCTCCTTCTGATAGAAATCTTCCGGCTGCATCATGAGTCCATCGGCGATGAACATCGCATCGTTATCTAAAAGGATACAGCAAAGGAGACCCTTTTCTGCATCTATATTATGCGGAGGTAACTTAATATCGTCCAATGATACCATATTCTGCTTCCACTTACGAGTAAATCTGTCCTATCATAATATCGAGTAACACCGCTAATGCAAGCGGTTCTTCCGACAGTTTGTCAACATATTGCATCATAGTTTTCCACAAAATTCACACCACGAAAAACATTGACTTTTTTTCATCGATACGTATCATCCTTATACATCAACAAAACAGAAAAATGCAAAAGATCATTATCATATACCGAAACGATTATCTGAACAAGAAAACCGAGTATATACAGACGGCTATGCAGGGAATCGGACAGTTCAGCTATACCATAGCGGAAGAAGAGGCTACCATGAAAGAAAAATGTCAGCAGGACACATATCACCTGTATCTCGCACAAAGTCAGATCATCATGCCCTGTCTTGAAGAGATGCTGCATTTTATCCCTGCAAACCTGCTTATCGTCATGGGAACGGAACCAGGCATAGGTGATAAGGTGCTGACACCGCTCGGCATCGACTTTGAAATGGGGCTGATCGTACAGCGACAAATGAATAGATTGGAACCAAAAATCAGACAGAAACTACATCTCATCTAAAAACAAAACATAAAATTGGAACTATGAAAAAGACACTATTACTCGCAGCGGTCGGTCTACTGGGTCTTGCCTCATGCAACAACACCGTACACAACGGAACGGAGAACAACTATTACAATGTTGACCCGAATTCGAACAAGGCTAACAATCCACCTAATCCCCCCAATCCAGCAGACACAACTCTCAATGTCATCGTAAAGATGAATAACATTGATATCCATGATGGCAGCACATATAATGTGGGAGACCGGACAAACTTCAGTTTCAGCTGGTCACAGCTGAAGACAGGTTGTGAGAAAGTTGAGCTGACAATAGCAATCTATGACGCGACAACCGGTTATGATTATACTACTGGTGGTATAAAAGCCTACCCGACAGACAACTTTACCATCAACATGTACACTGATGTCATCCCGAAAGGGTGCAAAGGTCGTCTTCAATGGACAATTGTACCATTAAAGTGTAGTGGTAAGACAGTCGTCGAAGGAAAGTATTATCTTCTTCGGTAACATTATTAACACAATCAAAAAACCGCCCGGCATGTCCGCGGCGGTATTTTTTTTATAGCGAAAATAGATTACGCAATGGTTCCGAGTTTATGTGTGATCTCCTCACCAGTCGTGAGCTGTTTTACCTTGTAGACTCCTTCTTGTTTCTCTCCTTCACCGAAGATAACCACATGGGTGATTCATTTCTTATCGGCATACTCAAACTGTTTGCCGAGTTTTGCTCCCGTTGGATATATCTCACAGATATTCCCTGCATCAAGAAACCTTTTATAAAGAGATATGATATCACTGTACGTGTCATCAAAGTTTACGAACAGGTATGCCTCCTCTTTCTCTATTGCAGTGATCTTATCGATCATCATATAGACAAATCTACCAAGACTGGTACCGACTCCGCTAAATGATTGCTTCGGGTCGATGAAGTCAGTGATCTTATCATACCTTCCTCCGCCGGCAAGTGAACCGAACGCAATGTCAGCACTTTCAAACCATTCACAGACCATACCTCTGTAGTAGTTATGTCATCTGACGATACAGATGTCGTACTCATATGGTATGTCCATTTGCTCAAGTCAGTGCAGGATAGCTGCAAGATCGTGATAACCATCAAACTTCTCGAGCAGTCTGTAGTCCTTAGTATCAATAAGTTTCAACACCTCTTTCGCAACCTCTGCCGGTGCCGCTGCTTCCAGTTTCTCTCTGAACACGTTATGTCAGAGCTTGAAGTATGCATCAAGAAGTCAGAGAATCTCGTCGGTCACATCGTTAGTCAGATCAAAGCTTTCCAGAAATGATTTGGTGAGTCAGAGATGCGATATCTTAAGGACGCGATCAACAGGAACATTGAATGTGTCACAGACAGCATCCATTGCTTTTGAGAGCACAGCGACGGTCTCGATATCGTACCGGACACCTACATCAGCCGCTGATGGCCGGATCACATCGACATCAAACTGCCGGAACTCTTTGAATCTTCCTCTCTGCGTTCTTTCGCCGCGCCGTACCGGCTGCATCTGATAACGCTTAAATGGAAAGGTAATATCCTGTCTGTGATCAAGGATATATCTCGCAAGAGGGACGGTCAGGTCAAAATGCAGCGCATAGTCTTTCACGTCTTCTACTCACTGGGCTAGACCGTATAGGCCAAATACTTGTTTGTCGACAACATCTCCTCCTTTCTTTAAAATTTCTATCGGCTCTACAGCCGGTGTCCGGATATGTGAAAAATTGTGCTGCTGGAAAACTGCTGTTATGGTCTCTACTATCTTATCAAAGATATATTGCTGCTGAGGATTGAACTCAGGGAATCATCACGGGCGATACATTACGACTACATTACAAATTAAAGATGTAAAATTATCAAACTTTTAACTTTATAAATTTTATATTGCAATAAGTGCTGATCAATGCGTTGCGAGAGTGCTGAGGAAAGCGTCACTTTTTTCTTGTCATACTTTACCCAGATGATAGTGCCATGCACTATCTTCAACGATATAAAGTGTGTCTTTGGCAATATGAGCTTCGATCGCAAATATAGTTTCGAGTCATCCATGAACTCTTTTATCAAAGAGTGGTTTGTCTGATGTTATATCGCCAAGTGCAAAAAAGGTTTCATCATCTATCGTGCCGAGCACCAGATCGTGATAGCCGCGGAACAGATAGTCGTATCTATGATACGGCGAGACACAAGGAAAATGTTCAAGTTTATCCGAAACCTCATCCATGTTTTCTATATCAGTGATGTTATTGAGATCACATCGAAGACGAAATTTTTCTTTCATACGGGGCGCGTTTGTGCAAAACAAAATATAGAAATATAATTAGTCATTAGTGCGGTAAATGCAATCGGAATGTGGAAAAAGAGATATTGTGAATGTATTTTATATAAAAGTAAAGTAATATGACAAAGATGTTATTCTTTTCCCCTTGCATTCATGAGTTTTTTATCTAACTATATGTCATTAAATTTATCTTTTTAATGACGAGAATACTATGCTGAAAAAAGCAGGTTACGCTATCGTAGCAAGTGCAGTTGCATCTGCTGTAACGATGGGAGATGTATTAGCTGTTAGTACGACAACTCCAGGAGGATTTACCAATCAGAATCCACAATATAATCCTGACGTGCCAGGAGCACAAGGAGGTCTCCAGGGAGACAGCCTTATCCTTACTATCAAAAATGGTATCAACTGGCTTCTCGGACTTCTTGGTCTGATCGCTCTTATCGTACTCCTTTGGGGTGGTTTCCAGATGGTTACTGCTGCTGGTGACGACGCAAAATATAAGAACGGATTCAAGATCCTCAAACAGGCAGGTATCGGACTTCTGTTCATCGGTCTCGCATGGTTATTCGTAAGTCTGATTTTCTTCGTGATTCAGTCTATTACGTAACTATGAGTACTAAGTACATAAAGTTAAACGTATACATGTTCCAACGAACTTTATAAACCTTTAACTTTCTACTTTATACTTTGTCCCCCAGAATGGGGGATTTTTTTATACTCTTTTATTGCACTGCCCTGAGGTTTTCGTATAAACAAGGAATATCAATAAATCACCTAGATGATCCTCAAGAAGAAAAACGCGATAGCTCAGAAAATATTGGATAAGTTTTGACTGGGAAAAAGAAAAATCACGAGAGACGCACAGCTTCTCCGGATACTTTCTTTTCTTTTTTGCGTTCTCGTCGTAAGGCTTTTCTACCTGCAGGTGGTGCAGGCAAGAGACTATAGTGAGGTGCTGACAGCGCAGCATTTCAATGCAGTCGATATCAAAGCAAAGAGATGAAACATCTACGTGACAGATGCCAGCAGCAAGCCGGTAGCACTGACACAAAATGTTGAGGTGTATAACCTCTTCGTCGACCCGAAGTTTATCCGGGACAAAGGAAGGGTGATCGATATCATTGCACCGGTTATACATTCACATCTGTGTGAAAAGAATGGACTAAACGAGGTGGATACCCTCGGATGCATCCAGAACATTGAGCGTTTTGCGCAGATACAGATCCTGCCGACGCCGAAGGTGGTATTCTATACGAGAGAAGAGCTTGGTGAAAACTACGGTTCAGCTACAGGCATCAATCTGATGCAGCAGGAGATCATCGAGGAGAATAGTGTGATCGACATGGAAAGACAGAATATCATCAATGCATTCTCCGGAGAACAGGCAATGAACCTTATCAGGAGCACACTCGAGAATAAGATTTCCATCGGAGTGAAAGAGAAGAACTATCTCGGATATTTTGAAAATGAGCCATTCCTCGCAGAATTTTCGTGACTCAATCTCCCCTATATCAGTATCGAAAATAAATATTACGTCTATGTGGTACCCGGCAGAGTAAATAATATCATCACAGCGAGAGAAGAGATTAGCGCAATACTCAAGAAATACGGGTATGCATATTCTGATCAGCAGATCAATAACCTCTTTACGCAGCAAGAGAACAGGTACGTGAAGCTTGCCGATGGACTTAGTGCAACACTGGCAAAGCAGATCAACGATCTGATAAACAGCAACTATGAGATCAAGAGCACATGTGACACAGACAATAACGGATGCGTCAAAGGCATTCCTCTGCTGCACGGAGTTGGTCTGGAGAAAAATGAAACGAGATATTATCCTTATGGCATCTTCGCTTCAAACATCCTTGGATTTTATGCAAAGGACGGATACGCGCTCTACGGTATTGAACAGTATTTTGATGAACTGCTGAAATGAAAAGCCGGAGAGATCAGATGACTTTCCACTCCGCTCCTCGGTCAGATCGCATCCAATGAAGTGGCTATCACACAACCGACTGACGGGCGTGATATCTACCTGACGATCGATCCGATGATTCAGAAAAAGCTTGAACAGCTTGCTGAATACTATACAAAGACGTTCAATGCAGACAGTATCGCAGCTATCGTGATGGATCCATACAATGGAAAGGTGATCGCGTCAGCAAACTATCCGACATTCGATCCGAATCATTATCATGACGCCTACCAGCTGAAGCCGCTGAGTCTGACAGAAAGCATTATTGTTGACAACGATACATACAGAGACATTCCTGTCTTTTATCTGTCAGGCGAAAAGATCGTGCCTGCCACCTATGCACAAAGAAAGGATCCGACACTGCAAAAATACATCTCTGCAAATAAGCTCGGAGCCCAGGTGTTCATTGATAAAAATATCGCTCAGCCATACGAGCCAGGTTCGATCATCAAACCGTTCACTGCTGCGATCGGACTTGATAGCGATGAGATAAGTCTCTATGACTACTACACCGATCCGAATAAGGTAGAGATCGACATCGGAAATGGGCTTGTCCAGACAATCAGCAATGCGGACAAGAGAAACTGCGGCGGAACACATCCTCTGCTGCATGCTGTCATCTTTTCGTGTAACGTTGGTATGGTAAGAATCGGACAAAGAGTCGGAAAGGAAATTTTCTATAACTACATGGATAAGTTCGGATTTGGTAAACCGACGGGTATCGAGCTCGCGGGTGAACGTCCAGGTAGGATCGAATGACCGAACAATATCCCGATCGCACAATACTATAACAACCTGTTCTGACAAGGTATGCTTGCGACTCCGATCCAGATCGCAGCCGGCTACAGCACGCTGGTAAACGGATGACATATCATCAAGCCAACGATCATCGATAAGATCTACGATCCGGCAACGAAGCAGTTTATGATCAACCAGCCGAAAATCGGCAGTCAGGTTATTAAACCGGAAACGAGCGACAAGATCAGAGATACGCTCTTCAGGGTGGTCTATGACTGACTGACGAAACAATACGGTATACCGGGCTATACCCTCGGCGGAAAAACAGGAACCTCACAGATCGCCTTCCAGGGAAAATATATGAATGGACCGGGATGGACCGATGGTTCATTTGTCGGGATGGTAACGAAAGACGATCTCAAATACATCGTCGTCATCCAGGTGCACAGACCAAGATCAAATCAGTATGGAGAATATACTGCCGGTAGATTGTTTGGTGATCTTGCAAAATTTTTGATAGAGAAAGGACTGATAACAAAATAATGAATATATTTTATCACACCCAACGTACACATGTTTTCTCCGGAACTTCTCAGCGCATTCAAAACTAAGATCGATGCCGCAAAAACTATCGCCATCTTCTGACACGAAAATGTTGATGGCGATGCAGTCGGCTCGATGCTGTGACGAGGCAAACTTCTGGAAAAACTTGGGAAAACCGTAGGATACTTTACGACACTGCCGCCGGCAAAGTCATATCAGTTTCTGCCCGATATAGCAGTGATTCATACTGACTTTAACTACAACGACAGACGGGATCTGATCATCTTTGTTGATTTTCACGAATATAAGCGTATCGGCAAAATAACCGCCGGACACGAATCATATTTTGACTCAAGGGATCTTGTTATCATCGATCATCATATCGGTGAATGATTTCCTCCGCACGCACTCGTGCTGAAGGAACCGGAGGCAGCAAGTACGACTGAACTCCTCTACGAGATAGCAAAACAGTCTTTTCCTCAGGCTATTGATGCACATATCGCCACATACTTCTATTTGGGAATCGTCACCGATACCGGGAACTTCCAGTACGAAACCGACACGGCCAGGACCATGACGAACGCCATCGGTCTGATACGCGACGGCGCAAAAAAGTCTCGGCTCATCCAGCACATCTTTAATTCGAACGACCGGACATCGATCGACCTGCTGAAGATGGTCATCCCAAGAATTACTCGCGAAGGCAATCTGTGTTATGTCCGGTACACCTCTGCAGAGATCGAGGCACTTGGGTTTGATAAAGATGAAGCCGACATACTGATCTTCTCAAACATCAAGCCGATCAAAGATATCCCTGTCTTTGCCATCATCAGGGGTTGAAACGACGGACAGGCAGGACTCTCACTCAGGTCTGGTTATATGGCCAACGGCAAAAGGATCAATGTACAAACCATTGCCGCGAAGCTCTGAGGAGGCGGTCACATCTACGCAGCCGGATGCAAGCAGCCGATCACCAAAGCATTCGAAAAGCAGGTACCGGAACTCGCAGCCCTGCTGAACGAGGAAATAGCTAAACAGCTGTAATCACCTTGCTTTTACGAGACAAAAACGTATAGTAGAGGCTATGAAAGCCTCTATTTTTGATGCAGAAAAACTCGAAGAGCGAAGGTCAACCAATAAGGTACAACCATTCCGTATTAAGCAGATCTTTCATGAGATCTTCAAGAACTCGGTAATCGACTTTCAGGAGATGACAGCGCTCAGTAAAGACCTCAGGCAGTCGCTTGAGGATACTTTTTCTATTGTGCCGTTTACACTCAAAGAGATGCAGGAGTCTGACGATACCACCAAATTTCTCTTTGAACTCCCGGATGGTAATGTGATCGAATCAGTGATCATGTTTCACTACCACGAAATCATCGAAGACAGTGAAGAATATAAGCAAGGCTTCACCACGCTGGTTGATGGTAAAAAGCTGAACCGTCTCACCTTATGTATCTCATCACAAGTGGGGTGTTCAGTCGGCTGTATTTTCTGCGTAACGGGGAAACTATGACTTCTGAAAAATCTTGATGTGCAGACGATCATCGGACAGGTATTGTATGCAAACAACTACCTTAAAAATAAACTCGGAAAGAAAGAAGACAACTCACGGTACAGCATCAGAAATATTGTCTTTATGGGAATGGGTGAACCGCTCCTCAATTATGACAATGTAAAAAAAACCTGCGAGTATCTGCTCGATCAAAATGGCTTCTCACTTTCTCGCCGCCATGTGACGATTTCTACCAGCGGTATCATACCCGGTATCCAAAAAATGATCGATGATAATCTCGACGTCATGCTCGCCCTTTCACTCCATGCACCAAATCAGGAGTTACGTGCAGAGCTTATTCCTACCATCACCAAGATGTATACGCTCGAAAAGCTCATGGAGCAAATCGACAAATATACGAATGAAACCGGCAAGAAAGTCTTTTATGAGTATATCATGATCAAAGGGAAAACCGATAAACCAGAACTTGCATATGAACTCATTGAGCTACTCAATGCCAGGCCTGCCCACTCACATATCAACTTGATCCCCTACAACGAAAACCCAGCTATTGACCTGGAAGAACCGAGCAGAAACCAGATCATGAGGTTTAAGGAGATCCTTGAAAAAGGAGGCGTAACAGTAACTGTCAGAGACACACTCGGACGCGGGGTAAAAGGTGCATGCGGTCAGCTGGGATATGAAAAGGTCTATGAACATCGTGAAGAGATTAAGTCTACGGGTAAGAATTTGAGGGTTTTGAAGAGATAATTTCATTGACAAATAGACTTTTCAGCCTATAATATAGATGCCAAAAAAAGGCAATAAAACCGAAACATATGAACAACACACTCATTGTTATGACAATCATCTACGGAGTAAGCACCTTACTTGCCATGCAGCTCAAACAGTGCAGGCTATTTGCGAGGGTTATTCCACTAGGAAACACTCTACTACTGATCTATGCAACCGTAAGTTTGTATACGAACGGACGTCAGCTTGCTAAAGGAAAGGGTAAGCCAAATGGCCTTGATCTCAATAAGGCAAATAATCTCCTCGGCACGTTCAAATCATTTACATGGTTTGAGAAAGCATTATTCAACCTGGGGTTTGGTAAAGGCCTGAAAGCTTTTATTACCAAGCTCGAAGATGCGTTTAAAGGAGGCAATGTCTACTGGGCAAGTATCAAAATGTAACCACAAAGCATCATTACCGCATTCAAGGTCAGCACAGGTACCTCCCTGCTGACTTTTTCTTTGCTTGCATCGTCATTGACATTTTCTATAATAGAAACAATCGAAGCGGTAGGTAAATGTAGTTGATAGTTGGTCGTATGGCTGATAGATGGGACATGCTACCTGTATAGATTAATATTTCGGGAGGCGGGTTACCGCCTCCTATGCTTATAAAAATCATGGAAAGAAGTGAAATTGAATCATATGAGATATATAAACATCATCCGGAAGCATTTACCCTTCCTATTCCTGGAGAAGAAGAATTTCACGATATTGATCTTTTCGGCAAGAAAATAGAAGCTCATAGGCTCCGTATTATCAATGATCTGAATAATACGCTCTGATGGTTTCACTCCATGAGTGATACAGGTAAAAATAAATGAAGAAAAAAGAAGTTCAGGTGACAGGAGTTTAAGCGTTACAATGGGTTGCCGTTTAGAATAGAAAGACTGGACCCTACATTGATAGGACAACTCTTACATAAATCGCTACCTCCTGGCGTGATAAAAAAAGAAACCTTACATGACATATATATCTTGTGTCCCCGGCATAGTGAACGTACAGCATCGTGTGCTATCGGAAAGAGATTGTGAGTAGTAAAGTGTTTTGGTTGCGGTAAATCAAAATCACTCGATACTTTTTTATCGATGACACTCGGTGGCACAAGAAACTACCGAAGGTGGCAGCTAACTTCATCACTACCGATAGAGAAACGCCGTTTTCCCTTTCAACAGCCAATAAACCCCCATCAACTAACCCTACAGTTCCCTAAAAATGAAGAGTAGAAGCCATTTTATGAAAAAGTGGCTTTTTTATGCAAAATTTCTCCAAAATTTGACAAAAATCGAAAAACTATATATAATAAGATATACAATGAAGGTCATTTAAAGCTACATTCGTCTCTCTAGCGTCTTGAGACGCAAGAAAAACATATTTTTCTTCCTAAGAAAGACACTATACATATAAGATATACATCAAAACCTTAAAACAATATTCTATAGAGTAGTCTACAGTTTGTAATAAGGGTATATCAAACCACTTTCGACCAATGAGGATCAAAACCCCTCACTCGAATCTGCGAGCTTGGCTCTGTGTACAGTGTCTCTCCTAGGAAGAAGGATAGACATCAATCAGCACTATATCTGTATTATCTACAGGTAACTGCATGACGTATGCGACGTATTTGTTCCCTATGATTGCCTCAAACCTTCACACAGCAGATATACGTATACCATAGATAGCCTCAAAAACTACTTATGCGCAAGTCAATCTGAGCAATCAGATCAGGACAAGCACAAGCATCATGTTATATAGTCGATCTTCCAAGGTCGGTATCCTATGCTAAACCCATAGTGTATTATCACCAGATAGCTATAAAGGTAGCCTCAAAACTATCTCACAACTAAGTACGCAATTATATGAGGATATATGAACGTCTTATGAGTGTATATGTGTGTTGATAAAGAAGTTTACCTTTCTTCCTCTCAAAAAACCCATGGCTCTCTGCTATGGATTTTTTTATATAAAAAAAGAGGGAAGCAATACTTCCCTCGTTTGGTCGTTAATAATGTTCTCCAGTACAGTCCTTACATCACCGGTATTCCTTTTGTTGCACGCTTCTCGAGTTTGACGAAGATATCATCTACTGTCTCTACGAAAAAGAGATTGGGAATCTTCCCGAAAACTTGGAAAACTCTTTGCTGGTTACGAAGTTTTGAAGGATCTCCGTGATACACAATAACAGAACTCATCAGAACATGTGATACGATCAAGGCGTTCATCAGCGAAGGGATATTCGTATGAAGTGAAACACAACATACAAATGGATTCGTTGAGATAGAGACCTTTTGCGACAGCAAATTTGATTGCTGCAGCAATAGCGCATAATGATCATCACCTTCATCTTCCTTACTTTTCTTCATGTCTTCAACGACATCCTCAAGGGACGAAAACCACAATGGTATATTACCTCCTCGGTATTTTACCTTTCCTCGATATAAAAAATCGGGGATAATATTGTGTTCGTCGCACATGGATTGTAATTCATCAATGAGTTCTGTGTTTTTGGCACATACAAGGAAGTGTACTTTTCTTTTTTCCGACATTGTTGTAATGGATTTTGTTTGTGTGAATTTATATGTGAATATTCATTTTAGCCATTTTTTACTGTAACACAAGGCAAAAGAAGCCATTTGGCTTCTTAATGAGATTTCTGCTATATAATACAGTAGAAAATACTTAATACCTGATATATCTGTCCTCAACTCCGCTATACAGAGACTTGATCTTGATGATATCTCCCTTTACGAGACCCGCTGTTTCAAGCTTTGCGACAAAGCGTTTTTTGCTCATGACGTTCCGGAACCGCATCTCTGCCTCATCGTTCCCCCATGGCAGCATATAAGCAAGACGGCAGAACTCTGCATCCTCCACCTCCCAGACTCTTGCATATTTCACGTCGAGTTCACTCAGGTATCCATGCTCCAAGAGCCGAGGTACTGTTTCCTCAGTGACATTGCGGATATGGCCTTCCGGTTTTGGCGGGATAGGTACCACATCAAACAGCAGCAATGAACTGTGCTCTCTTTCATATTGCAGGTAATGCTGGATCACATCAAGCCAAGCATCCAGTCCTTCACGGCTGACTGCCGAAGTCACAAAAATGGGCATCTCCTCTTTTCCTATCTGCACACCAAACGTGTTTTTCAGATATGTCTGCGCATGTGCCATAAAGTGATCTTTGTATTCGCTTATCACTTCTGCATCGTCAAGAATATCCTGCTTATTGAGCAATATGGTGATCATCTTTTCCATCAGCACCTTCTGTTCTCCCCCAATCACTGCCTGCACCTGCAGAAAAAGCTTTTTATCTTCTTTCCTGAGCTGAAAATCTATGCTGGTGATCTCGCTTCCAAAGTCACGGCTCTGAGTGAACGTCTCACGCATATAGTGTAAAATCTCATCACACAGCTGTGAAAACTCAGTGATGCCTGCCTCATAACGTGACGCGTCGATCACAAATGAAAAAATAGATGCCTTGAGGATATGACGGAGAAACGCATTCCCGAGTCATCTGCCTTCACTCGCGCCTTCAATAAGACCTGGAACATCCACAACATTGAACGTATAGTCACGGTGTTTGACCGAGCCGAGGTTAGGGATGAGTGTCGTAAACGGATAGTCTGCGACTTTCGCTTTTACATTACTGATCGCATTGATGAGAGATGACTTTCCGACACTCGGTGTCCCGATCAGCGCGACGTCTCCCAGCAGCTGCAATTCCAGCTCTACTTCTCTCGCCTCACCGGGCTCACCAACAAGCGCGAATTGCGGATACTGATTTGACGCATTCTTAAAATGCATGTTTCCTATGCCTCCTTGTCCGCCCTGACAAATCTCAAACTCATCACCATCTTTCAAAAACTGGTGCAATACATGTCCTGACTTTATATCACGCACGATTGTTCCTACAGGCAGATTCAATACCAAATGCTCTGCATTTTTTCCATACTGTTCTTTGGTTCTTCCCGGCTCCCCTTTATTGGCAGCAAATATCTTCGTATATCTATAGTCGATAAGCGTGTTGACGTCTTTTGATCAACGCAAAATGACAGACCCACCTTTTCCGCCGTTTCCACCGGCGGGTCCTCCAAATGGCACACCTGATTCACGGCGTGCTGACACTACTCCATCTCATCCTTTTCCTGACTGAAATGTAACCTTTACTTTGTCATAGAATTTCATACCGAGAAATATATAATTAACTAATTTATCAAAGTATAGTTATCTCCTTATGAAAATAAAGATTATATGCATCTCGGATAGCGACAAGCATTTCTCCACCGCTATCGAAGAATACGTCAAAAGGCTAGGCAGGGACCTGGAAATCATCGATATGAAGCCTGAAAAGAACGGATCCCGTGAGCAGATCATCACGAAAGAGACGACTAAACTCATCGAAAAGCTCGAAAAGGACCGTGGATTCAAGGTGCTGCTTACCAAAGGCGGAAGCCAATGTGACACCGTAGACATGACTAAAATCGTCCAGGACGAGAATGTGGTGACCTTTATCATTGGCTGACCATATGGCCTCGATGAGGAAAAACTGAACGATATCGTTAACGCAAAGATCGCCTTCGGATCTATCACCCTCCCTCATGGACTTGCAAAACTAACGCTGCTCGAACAGGTCTATAGGTCAAAAAACATTATAGAAGGGAGAGAATACCACTACTAGTTGTTGCAAAGCAATTGCCTTTGCATATATCTATAGCACTGTGAATTTATCTATTTACCAATACGGCAATGAGCAACATTAATCATATGCATGAATCTGCTGACAATAGCGAACTTGACCACTTAAGCTTCGAAGGAACAGACGGAAAAACATATAAGGTAGAAAAGCTTAACGGCAAATGAACATATGTCATAAGTCTTGAAGCATGAGTAGTAAAAGGGCAGCTCAAGCTACATGGCGGGCAATATATGCTCGACAGTGAACACAAAGGAGCGTTTCCACAGGAAGCGATAGACAGCATCATCGCTCATTTGAATAGTCTTTTGCCTATGAAAAAGGACCAAATGATTACCGGCAACCAAAAGGATATTGGTGAAGCACTAAGCGGATAATATTCTCAAATACAGAGAAATCTGCTAATAAATTATATTTTTTTCTTGAAAAATGATGCTACACTCGTACATCATTTTTTTACTGCCAAAAACAAAACTTTTATCTCTCTATCATAAACAAAAATGTTCCGTTCAAGCGTTCCATACGCTGTTATCGGCGTAGTAGCAAAACAAAAAGACCTCTCTGTGCAAGCGCTGCACCAGCAGATCTGCACCAAATGAATTTCGGTGTCATTGCCGAACTTTTATAAGATTATCGCTCATATGGTCGACGATCAGATTCTGATCAGGCCAAAAGGAAGAGTGCAATTGCATGCGCTCTTCATGCGTTACATCTTCTGACTCAACGAAGCATCACAATTAGTCTACCACGGCGAAGAGACCAGTACCCTCCAGCAGATCGTTGTCGGTCAGCAGGAGACGCGGGAAGAGTCCAATCTGCACGATCTCAATGTGATCCGCACGGATATCCTCGGACAGCTGGTCAAAATGTACAATAGCATCCCTACGTATCACTATATGTCGCATCCGTATCATCTGCTCAGCACTCCTCTGAAAGAACAGACAAATCTGGAGGACCTGGCAACAAAAGGACACCAGTCTCTGCTGCTCATAGGGAACAACACTTTCCTCGACAGATATGCTTCACAGCAGCTCTCCGCAGAGCTCTACCAGACGAAATGCATCACCGATCCGGCATTTCCTGAAGAAGGCTATACCGTTGATATTATCGGCGACTATATCGTCGAATGTATGTTTCCCAAAAGCATCACTGATCACTTCGCACTCTTTTTTCAGACTATCCTTGGCATCGAGGGATACAAAAAAGAGCTCTTTTGCCAGGTACTCAAGATGAAAGCCCCTTGTATGCTGAAGGTGATCCACTCGCCGGAGCATGCCAAAAAGATGAAAATGAAGATAGAAAGGCACTTTGCCTCCTAGTGATGTGTCTGAGCAGTCAGCAATCATACATTGAAAAAGCGGTCCATATAACTATAACCTATGGACTGCTTTTATTTATATGAGAAAAGACTCTATGAAATACGATTTAACCAAAGGCCAAGGGAGTTATGAGGTGAAGGTGGTAGTTGATGCGAAGACAAAGGAAGAGATGCAGGAAGGAGCGCTGAAGCTTGCGCAGAGAGATTTTGCATTTGCCGGATTTAGAAAGGGACATGTTCCTCTGAACATTGTAGCACAAAACATTAAGCCTGAATATATGCAGATGGCGATGTACGAAGAAGTGATCAACAAGGCACTCCAGAACGTCATCAAAGATAACGCGAATATCCAGTTCATCGGGCAGCCATACGACCTGAACGATACGAAAGATGAGAACAACCG